>OGMV01000006.1_pt1 | contig 265362 bp, 254 predicted proteins | sample 1573341 | NCBI WGS metagenome assembly OGMV01 (sample SAMEA2581994, study PRJEB24529) | metagenome | biome: Human gut stool | place: China | collected 2011 | reverse complement strand
AGTAGCTGACTACGGATCAGCCGGTTACAGGTTTGAATCCTGTCGCGATCACAAAGAACCTCCGCAAGAAAACTTGCGGAGGTTCTTTGTTTTTACAGCAATGGCATATAGTTGATGTTCTCCCCTTGTATGGCACTGGCGCGTGTTCTCTATAATGAAACAAACTGTTTCCCTTAACTAAACACTTTGTTTCATTATGGAGAACACTTTGTTTCCCTTGACAGAACACTTTGTTCCATCATATAAAAACAAAGTGTTTTTCTCTGCTGAAACAAAGTGTTCAGTGTTGTGAACTAATAGATTAGCTGAAATAATAGTCTTGTCTTGATTGAGCTAGAGATGTCTTTTTCTCGATTTAACCAGATGTCTTTTTGCTTTATAACGTAATCAGTAGACTGTTTTGGGATTATTGTACTGATAAATATAGTCACATAGGAAAAAAAGAAGGAGTTAATTCCGTGTTTCCACAAAATTAACTCCTTGCATATCTGATATTAATATGTTGTATACTGGAAATTAATATCCTATAGGGGCGGTATAAGACCTTAGCATTTGATGTTCAATTCATCCAGAATCTTGCGCATGGCTTCGAAAGTAGTGATTCTGGTCGGCACCAATGGCAGGCGGAGCTTGTTCTCAATCATTCCCATTACATTCAGCATGGCTTTTACTCCGGCAGGGTTGCCGTCTACAAACAGAAGCTTGAATAATTCGGCAAATTTGTGGTGAATGGTCAATGCATTGGCATAGTCCCCTTGCAGTGCCAGACGTACCATACGGCTGAACTCACGTGGGAACGCGTTTCCGATGACCGAGATAATGCCGACGGCCCCCAGGGTAATCAGAGGGAAGGTGATGCCGTCATCGCCCGAAATAACGTCGAAATTGGCCGGTTTGTTTTTGATGATGTCATCCATCTGCGTGATGTCGCCCGAAGCTTCTTTGACGGCTATCACATTCTTGAAATCACGTGCAATGCGCAGGGTTGTTTCTGCCTTCATGTTCACGCCGGTACGACCGGGGACATTATAAAGCACAATCGGCAAATCCGTTGCTTCAGAAATGGCCTTATAATGCTGATATATACCTTCTTGTGAGGGCTTGTTATAATATGGAACAACGGAGAGAATGGCATCTACTCCGGTGAAATCGTCATTTTTCAGTGTTTCCACTATGGCCCGGGTGTTGTTTCCGCCTACGCCCAGCAGGATAGGAATTCTTCCGTTCACCCGCTCGATGACCATTTTCTTGATTTTCTTTTTCTCTTCTTCAGTCAGAGTCGGAGTTTCTGCCGTGGTGCCGAGCACACATAAAAAGTCGGTATTGTTTTGAAGTTGATAGTCTACCAAACGCATCAACGCATCGTAATCAACGCTTTCATCCTCTTTAAATGGAGTAATCAGCGCTACCCCCATTCCTTTCAATCTTGTCTGTATCATGAGTATTATAAAGTAATCTCTAATTAAATGACTCGCAAAAGTACGAATTTTTTCGATTTACCCTACAAATATAAGCCATAAAAAAGCTTTTTGTGGAAATTTGTTAGGATAGCAATGCCAAAAACTCATCTTCGCTCATAATCTTTACTCCCAGTTTCTGCGCTTTCTCCAGTTTGGCAGGTCCCATATTTTCTCCGGCCAGGATAAAGCTGGTTTTGGAGGAGATACTGCCGACGTTTTTCCCACCGTTCTTTTCAATCATCTCTTTGTATTCGTCCCGTGAGTGGTGGGTGAATACGCCGCTGATGACAATGGACTGGCCCGCCAGTTTGTCGGTGTATCCGCTGAGGTCTTCTTCCGTCCGGTGGAGTTGCAGACCGTTCGATTTCAGCCGTTCCACCAGCTCTCTGTTGGCAGGATTGGAGAAGTAGGTTATAATGCTCTGCGCTATTTTTTCACCGATTTCATCGATGTTTTTCAGCTTTTCGAGGTCTGCGTTTTCCAGTTCTTCGATGTCCGTAAAGGACTTGGCTATCTTCTTGGCAACCGTTTCTCCCACGAAGCGTATGCCCAGTGCAAAGAGCACTCTTTCGAATGGCACTTCTTTACTTGCCGCAATACCGTTGACTATGTTTTCTGCCGATTTTTCGCCCATCCGTTCCAGGTTCTTGATGTCATCGGTTTTGAGCTGGTATAAATCTGCAGTATCCTTTATCAGCCCCAATCGGTAGAACATATCTACTGTTTCAGGTCCCAGTCCGTCTATATTCATGGCTTTGCGGCTGATGAAATGCTCTATTTTCCCTTTAATCTGCGGAGGACAAGCGGTTTCATTGGGGCAATAGTGGGCTGCTTCTCCTTCAAAACGTATCAGTTTGCTGCCGCATTCGGGACAATGGGTGATGAACTTCACTTTTTCACCGATAAGCATACTGCGGGCATCCTTATCGACACCGGTTATTTTGGGGATGATTTCACCGCCTTTTTCCACATACACCATGTCGCCTATATGCAGGTCCAGCCCCTCGATAATATCTGCATTGTGCAGGGAGGCACGTTTCACAATGGTGCCGGACAGTTGTACGGGGTCCAGATTGGCAACCGGAGTGACTGCGCCGGTACGTCCTACTTGGTAGGTAACCCTATTCAAGCGTGTCAGTGCACGTTCTGCCTGGAATTTGTATGCGATGGCCCACCGGGGGGACTTGGCTGTGAATCCCAAATTCTTTTGTTGTCTCAAGCTGTTGACTTTTAGTACAATACCATCAGTAGCTACCGGAAGGTTCTTACGCTCCGTGTCCCAATAATTGATGTATTCGAAGACTTCTTCCAGGCTGTGGGCTTTTCTGGTGTGCTCTGATGTTTTAAATCCCCAGCTGGCGGCGGCTTGCAGATTCTCGTAATGGCCGTCGCAGGGCAATTCCTCTCCCAATAGATAGTAGAGATAAGCATCCAGCTTTCTGGATGCTACGATGGCGGAATTCTGCAACTTCAAGGTACCGGAAGCAGCGTTGCGCGGATTGGCGAAAAGCGGTTCCTCACGTGCTTCCTTTTCCCGGTTCAGTTCTTCGAAAACCACCCAGGGCATCAGGATTTCCCCTCTGATTTCGAATGATTTAGGATAATTCCCATGGAGGACCAGTGGAATCGTTCGGATTGTCTTTACATTGTCCGTCACGTCATCGCCCTTTTCGCCATCGCCACGGGTGACGGCACGCACCAGTTTGCCATCCTCGTAAGTCAGCGAGATGGAAGTACCGTCATACTTCAGCTCGCAGCAGATTTCAAAATCCTCATTCAACGCTTTCTTTACCCGTTCGTAAAAGTCGGTCACTTCGTTTTCGGAATAGGTGTTTCCCAATGAAAGCATGGGATATTTGTGTGCCACTTGTGTGAAGTTCTTATTCAAATCACTCCCTACACGCATCGTGGGCGAATTATCATCTTGGTATTCAGGATGTTCTTTCTCTAAGTCTTGTAGCTCGCGCATCAGGTCGTCAAACTCCTTGTCGGATATTTCAGGAGCATTCAGCACATAATAATTGTAGTTGTGCTGGTGTAATTCCGCACGGAGCTGGTCTATTTTTTCTTTTACAGTCATAGGGTTTTCGGATTGTTTGAACGCAAAAATACGGGTTTCTCCCCGAATATTTGTACTTTTGCAGCTTGAAATAGCTAAAATAAAGTTATATGCGCATTGACATTATCACAGTTTTGCCAGAGATGATTGAGGGATTCTTTAACTGCTCCATCATGAAACGTGCTCAAAATAAAGGGCTTGCAGAGATACATATCCATAATCTTCGTGATTATACGGAAGATAAGTACCGTCGTGTAGACGATTATCCGTTTGGCGGCTTTGCCGGAATGGTCATGAAGATAGAGCCGATAGAGCGGTGTATCAACGCCTTGAAGGCCGAGCGGGATTATGACGAGGTTATCTTTACGACCCCCGATGGTGAGCAGTTCAATCAGCCGATGGCAAATACTCTTTCCCTTGCCCAGAATCTCATCATTCTCTGCGGGCATTTCAAAGGGATAGATTACCGGATTCGCGAGCATCTCATCACCAAGGAAATCAGTATCGGCGACTATGTGTTGACTGGCGGAGAACTGGCGGCGGCTGTCATGGCAGATGCCATCATCCGTATCATTCCGGGAGTGATTTCCGATGAGCAGTCTGCACTTTCAGATTCTTTTCAGGACAATCTGCTGGCCGCACCGGTCTATACACGTCCCGCTGATTACAATGGATGGAAGGTTCCGGATATTTTACTTTCCGGACATGAGGCCAAGATTAAGGAATGGGAGCTGCAACAGTCGTTGGAAAGGACCCGTAGATTGCGTCCGGATTTGTTGGGAGAGTAAGTTTACTGATGTAAATAAAAAGAAAAAGGACATTCGTCAATGAATGTCCTTTTTTATGAATATATATTGCGAATGGCGATCTCTAGTTATTCTTTATACCTCGAGTGCACCGATAATATCCTTTACAGACTGATAACCGTGTCTGTTAAGATAGTCATTTATTCCTTCTACCACTTTCACTGTAACCGCCGGATCAATGAAGTTTGCCGTACCAATCTGGATGGCAGAGGCACCTGCAAGCATGAATTCCACAGCATCTTTCCAGTTCATGATACCTCCCAAGCCTATGACGGGGATTTTTACCGCTTTGGCTACTTGCCATACCATACGTAAGGCAATGGGTTTCACGGCCGCACCGGACATGCCACCGGTTACAGTGGAGAGTATCGGACGCCTGCGTTCCGCGTCTATAGCCATTCCCAGCAGGGTATTGATGAGGGAAACACTGTCTGCACCGCCATTTTCGGCTGCGCGGGCTATTTCAGTGATGTCGGTAACGTTCGGGGAGAGCTTTACGATAAGTGTCTTTTTGTAAACTGAGCGCACGGCTTTCACCACTTCTTCGGCGCCCTTGGCGGTAACACCGAATGCCATTCCTCCTTGCTTCACGTTGGGGCAAGAGATGTTCAATTCTATGGCAGGAATTTTGTCAAGTTCATTAATGATTGCGGCTGTTTCGGCATAGTCTTCGATGGCAGAACCCGAAACATTCACAATCATGTTGGTCTGAATGTCCTTGATGCGGGGATAGATGTGTTCAACAAAGTAATGAACACCCTTATTTTGCAGTCCCACAGCGTTTAACATACCCGAAGGAGTCTCTGCCATGCGCGGATATGGATTGCCTTCACGTTTGTGAAGAGTGGTTCCCTTTACAATAATACCGCCTATTCGCGATAGTTCGATGAAATCGGCGAATTCTTCACCATATCCGAATGTTCCGGATGCAGTCATCACCGGATTATTCATTTGTAATTCACCAATATTTACACTTAAATCTGCCATAATAGTTTGTTTATATTAAAAACCGGACCTTCTTTACATACGCACAAATGACCTTCCGTGGTATTTTCTACACAGCATAGACAAGCGCCTATGCCGCACGCCATCATATTTTCCAAAGATACTTCGCAACTGATGCCTTTACTTTTGGCATACTTTGCTACTGCCATCATCATCGGTTTGGGGCCGCAAGTATATATCTGCTCAAAGCACACCTTATTTAATATGGAGTGTTGTGTTACGTATCCCTTCTCTCCGTGGCTGCCATCTTCGGTGGTGGTATACACCTCGCCATAGGCGGCAAATTGTTCCAATTGAAGCAAATCTTTGTCACTTCTGGCACCCAGCAGGAATGTTGGCTTGCAACCTTTCTTGGCGAGCTGTTCGCCTAAATATAACATAGGAGCTGTACCTACACCTCCACCTACCAATAAGAGCTTGTCTGAGGGCTTTTCAGGCATTGTGAAGCAGTTTCCCAACGGAAGCACTACATTGATTATATCGCCTGCTTTTGCTTCTCCTAATCGCTTGGTTCCGTCGCCTACAAGTTGGATTAAGAACCAGACCTCGTTCCGTTGTCTATCTACATAATTGATGGAGATGGGGCGGCGCAAAAAAGTGGTAGGCGAGCCGTCCACGCGAATCTCTGCAAATTGTCCCGGAAGCATTTCCGGAAGTGGGGATGGAGAAGTCAGCTTCAACAACACGTAGTTGGCATGCAAGCGGAGGTTCTCTGTCACTGTCAGATCTAAAATATACTTTTTCATATCTATAAAGAGGGATGTTTTTCTTTCGGGTGCAAAGATAGTGTAAACCGAGTGCAGAATAAAATGAACCCGTTTCTTTTTTATGCCGGGGCGTTAGTCTATTTCCATTCTCATTCCTTAATTTTCCGGTTTGAAAGTCTCGTAGGTATTGTCATCAAAGAAAATTCTTATTTCTGTGATTTTTCTGGGAGGTCTTTCTTTGTAGATAATCTCTTGTTTTACAATCTCTTTAGGCGATTTTAGGGCTGTCTCTAATGCAATTTCCTTGCGATTTTTAGATTCTTCCGGCCCGTTGGACAGATTTTCCGGATTCTCGGCGAATAAAGGATAGTCGAATCCATCGTTTTCGGGTGAATCCGGATTATTACTCATATTACCTTTTCCGGTAAGCAGCCACTCCAAGTTTATGTCGTTGTATCGTTGATGCAATCGGAGAATGACTTCCGTACTTGGATATTTGTTACGCGGACCCAAGATGTGAGAAATGGTGGCTTGGGCCACGCCGATACTCTCGGCAAAAGCTCCTGCTGTCAGTTTCTCCCGGTCCATAACCATTTTGAACCTGTCTTTTATACTCATGGTTTATGTGTTATTACAATTGTACATGTTATTTATTGAATTACAAAAGTAAAAAAATGACATCACAAAAGCAAATTAAAAATGTAATATTTTAAAGTTTACAAATGAAATGCTGTTATTACAATATTCATCATTACAAATGCTATAATACAAATTACGAGTAAAATAGGTGTTTATCGTAAGTTTAATAAAATAATATATTTGTCTAGTTATTATCATATTATATGGTTATTTTTTGATGGTAAATGCTGTATTACATTTGTTTGTCGCTCATTTTATATAATATATAATTTAATAATTTGATTAATCGTCGTATGTAATTGATATATACATATTTATTGCTTATAATTATATGGGTTAACCCCTACTCTATTATTTTTGTAAACCATCAGTTTGCGATATTAAATATTACTTATTACATTTGTGTTTTTCAAGTGTAATATCACATATGTTATAATACACCCGTCATATAGATATTTATGTAATGTATTAAATTCACAATAGTCAATTATCCTAGTTGTGTATTACAACTATTGTACTCTTGAAAAGTGTAACAGATTTCATATATGACGATTTAAAGCTGAATTGCTCCATCTCTTCTTTTTACTAAAGGAGAAAAGATGTGACATAAATAAGAAAATAAGATGCTTTATTTATTTTCTAGTCTTCAAGACTTAAATCCTTGCTTTATTTCTGTATAATTGGTCGATTCGTTATAAAAACACGATTCTCAGAGCTTATAAATGAACGTAATTTACTGTAAATATGATTATTATCTCCTATTTTACTGTCTATGCTAAGGACCGAAATAGAAAAAAGGGGGATAAATCCCCCTAAAAATGACATAATGATATTAAATCAGTCTGTTTTATGCTTTTCCCCTTTTATGGAAAAGGATGCTGTATGGAAGTTAATGTAGAATCTTAAAGACCAATTCCCGGAGGATATCTCCATCGCTTAGGGAGGAATTTCCTACTCCTTTGGATTTGGCATCTGCATATCGAATTTCTCCGATTATCTGCATGGTCTTTACTCCGCTGTAACGGCGCATGGCACTTAGGTATTCGCGCGACTGCCAGGGAGTCTTTAATCCTATGAAACTGGCAATACCCTGCTCCGTCTTTTCGGGTGCATAATAAGCCAACATCAAGTTGGAGAAGAAGCCGAAAAGTAAAGATAAAGTCATCTGGATAGGGTTTGTTTTCGGATTTTCTTCAAAATATTTTATTATTTTATTGGCCTTTAGTATGTCTTTTTCTACAATGGCACTGCGAAGTTCAAAGTTATTATAATCCTTACTGATTCCGATGTTACGTTCTATCTGTTCGGGGGTGACGCGTGTCTGACCTTTTGGAAGAGTTATAATCAGTTTTTCCAGTTCTCCTGTAAGGCGGCTGAGGTCCGTACCTACGAAATCGGCAAGCATGGAGGTGGCTTTAGGATCCAAGTCTACACCTTTGCGCTTCATGTATGAGGTGATGAATGCCGGTAACTGGGCATCCTTCACCTTCTTGGATTCGAATAGAACTCCCACCTTCTCTATTTCGGCCGCCAGCTTCTTTCTTCTGTCCAGCACCCCATGTTTGTGGCATAGAACAAGAATGGTGGAGTTCAACGGTTTTTGCAGGTAGTATGAAAGCTCCTCCATGTTGCGGATGGCCTGCGCTTCCTTTACGACTACGACCTGGCGTTCGGACATCATCGGATAGCGCTTGGCCGCATTGATGACAGTGGCTATATCGACATCTGCACCGTAGACTACGGTCAGGTTGAATACCTTTTCGGTGTCAGTGAGAACGTTGTCTACAATATAGTCGGAGATGAGGTCTATGTAATACGATTCCTCGCCCATGAGATAGTAGACGGGGCGGTATTGCTTGGCTCTCAACTCTTTTAGAATATCATCACAGGTTGTTTCTTGTTTTGCCATATAATAAAGTAAGTGCTATACGAGGGATGTCCCGTAACGGATTACCAGTCGAACTTCAAGTGTTTTACGGTTTTCTTTTCATCAATAATCATGCGCAAGGATGCGATGCCGATTTCAACATGCTCCTTTACATAATTCTGGGTCACCAGATTGTCGCTTTTATCGGTTTTTACACCTTCCGGAATCATCGGTTGGTCTGAAACCAGCAGAAGAGCTCCCGTGGGAATATGATTGGCAAAACCGCAGCTGAATAGGGTTGCCGTTTCCATATCGACAGCCATGGCACGGGTTTTCTTCAGATATTCTTTGAATTCCTCGTCATGTTCCCAAATGCGGCGGTTGGTGGTGTATACGGTACCGGTCCAGTAGTCACGGGCATAATCGCGGATGGCAGAAGAAACGGCACGTTGCAGCATAAATGCCGGGAGTGACGGGACTTCAGGTGGGAAGTAGTCGTTGGAGGTACCCTCGCCACGGATGGCGGCAATGGGAAGGATGAGGTCCCCTATTCTATTTTTCTTGTCTATACCGCCGCACTTACCCAGAAACAGACATGCCTTGGGCTTGATAGCACTCAGCAAGTCCATGATAATGGCGGCATTAGGACTTCCCATACCAAAATTAATGATGGTCATTCCTTCTGCACTGGCAGATATCATGTTGGCATCTTTACCGAGAATGGGAACATTGAACTTTTCTGCGAAAATCTCTACGTACTTGTTGAAGTTGGTCAACAGAATGTACTCTCCAAAATCCTCCAGGTTACGCTTTGTGTAACGGGGCAGCCAATTGGCTACGATTTCTTCTTTTGTTTTCATAAGATTTCATTAAATTTGTGTTCCCAAAAGACGGGAACCATTATTTAACTTACAAATGTAGTAAATGTTATCGTTAAACCTACCAGCATTCGATGCTAAAATTGCCGCAAGGAACGGAAAAAATGTTATTTTCGATGTAATCCGTCGTCGTTATGTCGCCTTGACCCCTGAAGAATGGGTGCGGCAGCACTTCGTCCACTTTCTTCTTGCTCACAAGGGGTATCCGCAGGCGCTTATGGCAAATGAGGTGCAGGTACAGCTGAACGGTACAAAGAAACGCTGTGATACAGTGCTCTATCGACGCGACCTTACCGCCCGGATGATTGTGGAATACAAGGCGCCTGAAATAGAAATCACCCAAAAGGTTTTCGACCAGATTACCCGCTACAACATGGTGCTGAAAGTGGATTATCTGATTGTCAGCAACGGGCTTCAGCATTATTGTTGCCGCATAGATTACGAGCACAACAGCTATACTTTTCTGCAGGATATACCCGAGTATCAAAACTTATAGGAGGAGCTACCAATAGCCCCCTTGCCTCTCTCATCTCATCGCATCATATACCATGCGTGATATGCGGGCGATGATGTTCGCATTGTCCTCATCCGTCTCGTATGAGTCCATGACGAAGGCGGCAATGTAGTATTTCCGGCCGTCGGGAAGGATAACGAGGCCGGCATCATTATCTGCAGTTTTCATACCGTCGGCATTGCGGTCGGAAGAGCCGGTCTTGTGTCCTACTACGGTTTTGGCTGGCAACATACCTTTCAGTTTGTTGGCACCGGTTTCAGTATCTATCATGGTCTGCCACAAGAAGTCTTTCAGCTCCTTGTTGGAGAACAACTCTTTTTCATCAGCCGTTCTCAGTAGTCGGACCATAGCGGAAGGAGTACTCCAGTTGCGGTATACAGCCTCGAAGCTGGAGTGCATGCCGTCTTCTGTTTCCGAGAGGTTGAAGGAGTCGATACTCAACCGGTGGATATAGTCATTGATATGTTTGATGCCTCCTGCATATTCTATCAAGATGTCGCAGGCATTGTTGTCGCTTTGGGAAATGCTGTATTGCATCAGTTCCCTAAGCGTAATCGTGAAATCCTGGTCGGGAAACTTCTTCCGCAGGGGGCTGTAGGTATTGGGCGGCATTTGGGATGCCTTTATGGAAACAATGCTGTCCAGACTGATGCTTTGCTTATCCATCTTGTCCAGTACGGCCAGTGCCACATGGAATTTGAATACACTGAGCAAGGGGAAGTGTACATGGTCGTTATACCGGAGCATGTCTCCTTTGTCTGTCCATACGGCTATACCAACGGTGGCTTTCTTGCCATTGAGCAGACTGTCAATCCGGTTTTCAAGTTCAGACATTTGCTGCGCCCGGACGACGGTAGCTATACAAGTGAATAAGGTAAGTATGGCGATGAAATATGCTTTCATAACTTCAATTTCTTTAAGAGGCAATTCGCACGCAAAGATACAACTTTTAGCAGCAAGTTGCTAAAATGAGTTATGGATTATGAGCTATAAGTGTGATAGCCTATAACCCATAATCCATAACTTGTAGCTCATCCTCCCTATTGTTTCTTACTGAACTTCTCCTGCAACTTCTGCATCAATTCGTAGAAATTAGGAATATAGACCGTGGCAAGCAAGGTATTCAGTGCCATACCGAACACTACGGCGGCTCCCAGTGCAATACGGCTTCCCGCCCCTGCTCCGGTTGCAAAAAGCAGCGGCATAACCCCGAATACGAATGCAAGCGATGTCATCAGAATAGGTCGCAGGCGGATATGTCCGGCCTGGAATGCCGCATCGCGGATTGAATTGCCTTGTGCACGAAAGTCACGTGCAAACTCCACAATCAGAATACCGTTTTTGGCAGACAAGGCGACAAGCAGAATGATTCCAATTTGTGTGTAGATGCTGACCGGAGTCCCCATGACATAGCATCCCAGCATGGCACCGAGCAGTGCAACCGGAAGTCCCATTACGGCAGCTACCGGACTGGTCCAGCTTTCGTATTGTGCGGCGAGTACAAGGAAGGCAACCAGCAGTGCCATGACGAATACGACAGTCGTCGTGGTTCCCGCCTGCGTCTCCTGATAGGCTACCGAAGTCCATTCATAGCCGAACTCGTCTCCGAGATGCTCTTTGATTAGACTTTCCATTTGCCGGATACCCTCTCCCGAACTACTGCCCGGAGCCACATTGCAGGTCACGGCTGCTGTGGAGTACATGTTATATCTGTTTATCTGGTCCATGCCTAACTGCTCTTCCACCCGGGTGAAGGAAGAGAAAGGTACCATTTCTCCCGATGCATTGGGAACGCTCAATTTCAGAACATCGTCGATGACACGCTGGGCACGGTCGCCCGCCCCCAATTTCACTTGGTAGATGTGTCCGAACTGTACATAGTCGTTGACGTAGGCCTCCCCCATATAGTAACCCAAGGCGGTGAATACACTGTTCAGCGGGATACCCATCAACTGTACCTTGTCGCGGTCTATATTCAAAAAATATTGCGGTACATTGGCTTGGTACTGGCTGCTGACCGATGCCAGTGCCGGATAATTGCGGTAATGCTCCATCAAGGTCTCTACAGCACGCTGCATCTCGGTGGCGCCGAGGTTGTGGCGGTCTTCCAATTGGAGTTGCAGGCCTCCGGTAGCTCCCAGTCCGGGGATGGCAGGCGGGACCATGGCAAATATCTCTGCTTCCTGGATGCCATATACTTCCATATTGAAGCGCTGTACTACGGCTTCAGCCGTATGTTCCTTTCCCTTGCGTTCATTCCAGTTTTTCAGTACGATGAAGTAAGTGGCCGCATTGCTTTGCTCTCCACCTCCCATCACGGAGAAGCCGGATATGCCGATGTAGTCCTTTATTTCGGGGTAAGAATCGAGAATCTTATTTATCTGCTTTCCTACGGCTTGGGTGCGCTCCAGGCTCGATGCAGGGGGAAGCTGTACCACTGCGAGGAAATAGCCGTCATCTTCTTCCGGAACAAATGTGGACGGCCATTTGACAAACAGCAGGACAGCAATCAATGTGAAAACCGCATATGAAACGATGGAAGCGACAGGGCGTTGGAGCAGGTACTCCACTATCCGGTCGTAGACTCCTTGTGTCTTGTCGTACAGATGGTTGAACCCCCGATATAGGGGATTTTTGGAAGGCCGGGTAGGTTGCAGCATCAAGGCACAGAGTGCCGGAGTAAGGGTCAATGAGTTGAATCCGCTAAGTACGGTGCTGGCTGCAATGGTCAAGGCAAACTGTTTATACAGTTGTCCTGATATGCCGCTGACGAGTGTTGTCGGGATAAATACGGCAAGCAGCACCAGCACTACCCCGACAATGGGGCCGGTAATCTCTCCCATCGCTTCGGTCACAGCCTGGCGGGAGGTGTAGCGCCCCGTGTCCAGCAGACGCGTGGAGTTCTCCACCACCACAATGGCATCATCTACCACGATGGCCACGGCAAGTATCAGTCCGAATAGTGTCAGCGTATTGATGGAGAAGCCGAACAAGGACATGACGGCCAGTGTGCCGATGAGTGATACCGGAATAGTGATGCAGGGAATGACGACCGCCCGCCAGTTCTGCAGGAACAGGAAGATGACGAGAACTACCAGCAGGGTTGTTTCAAGGAACGTCACCATCACTTCGTCTATGGAAGCATGAATGACATCCGTAGTGTCCAGGGTTACATTGTATTGTATGCCTGCAGGGAAATTTTGCGAGAGTTCCTGCATTTTTGCCTTTACTCCTTTGGAAACGTCCAGCGAGTTGCTGCCAGGTTGCTGATAGATAGCGATGGCAGCGGTGGGTTTCCCGTCCAGTTGGGATACTACGCTGTAAGAGGCCGAGCCCAGGTCGATATGCGCCACGTCGCGCAGACGGAGTATCTTCCCTCCGGTTTCGGTACGCAGGATAATGTTGCCGAACTCTTCGGGTGAGGTAAGGCGCCCTTTTACGGTCAGGCTGTATTGATAGGCATTTTTATTGTCTGTGCCGATGGGTTGCCCTACGTTACCTGCGCTGACCTCCACATTCTGTGATTGGATAGCTTGGTATACATCGGCCGGCGAAAGATAGCGGATGCGCATGGCGGCAGGGTCGAGCCAGATACGCATGGAGTAGTCCCCTGCTCCCATCACATTGACGGCGCCTACACCGGGCACGCGTGTTAACTGGTCTACGAGATTCAGCTTGGCATAGTTGCTGAGGTAAAGTCCGTCGTAGTCTTTGCTGTCCGACGTCATCGTGAGGAACATCACGATGTTCGATGACTGTTTCTGCACAGTGACGCCTTGCACCACAACGGGAGTAGGCAGTGACGACTGGGCCACGCTTACCCGGTTCTGGACCTGCACGGTAGCCATATCAATGTCTGTGCCTACGGCAAAAGTAATGGTAAGAGAGTAAGCGCCCGATGAGCTGGAGTTGGAGGACATGTAAAGCATTCCGTCCACTCCGTTGACTTGCTGCTCGATGGGGATGCCGACGGTTTGTGCCACCGTCTGCGCATTGGCTCCGGGATATACGGCACTGACCTGCACGGTGGGTGGTGTGATGTCCGGATATTGGGCAATGGGCAGGATGCCCAGTGTGACCAGTCCTGCTACGACGATGAGCAGCGCCAATACGGTAGCAAAGATAGGACGGTCTATGAAGAATTTTGAAAACATAGGCTTTGGTATTAATCAATTCATATTAGTTGTCAATGGGATGTACTTTCATTCCATCCCTTACCTTCATCAGTGCTTTGGTGACGTAGCGCTCCCGGGGAGTGATGCCTGCCCTTATCTGGCGCAGGCTGTCCCCTATCAGTTGTCCGGTTTCTATATGGCGGTAGCGCACTATATTCGAATCGTTGACTACGTATATGTATTTCCCCAACTGGTCGGTACCGATGGAGGCGTCCGGCAGCAGGATGGCCTGCTGTTGCTCTCCGTAGGGCAAGGTGATGCTGACGTAGAGGCCGCTTTTCAACAGTCCTTTAGGGTTGTCGAGACGGGCGCGGATGTTCAAAGTTCCGGTGTTCAAGTCTACGTTGGGCGAAAGATAGTCCAGCTGTGCGGGATAAGTGAGGAGTTCGTCTTTACCCAGGCTGACACTCACTTGCCGGGGGATACTGTCTCCCTGCTGCATCAGCATGGAGAGCCATTGGTTGTCTGCCACATTGAAGTAGGTGTACAAATGGTCGTCTTTGTAGATGGTTGCCAATGTGACGGGCTGCACGCTGCCGCCTACATAGCCTCCGGCATCCACCAGGTTACGGCTTACGGTGCCGTCGAAGGGAGCACGGACGGTGCAGTAGCTCAGATTGGTGCGTGCTGTGTTCAGGGCTGCTTCCGCATTGCTCACTGCAGCCTGCGAAGTTGCCACGTTGGATTGTGCTTGCAGCACTTGTATACGGCTTACAGCATCGCTTTTCATGGCTTCCTGCATACGTGTGTAGTTGTTTTGGGCGTATTCCAGGTTGGCGCGGGCAGTGTTGAGTTCTGCTTCTGCCTGCCGCACATTGTCTTGATAGACTGTCGGTTCGATGACAAAAAGTACTTGTCCCTGGCGTACCCGGCTGCCGGGAGCGTAAGCGATGGTCTGTAAGGTTCCGCTGACTCTGCCTACCAGGTCTACGGTCTTTTCAGAAGTCAGGTAGCCCGGATATTCTTTCGTCAGCGTAATGTTCTGCACTGTCGGACGGGCCACGCTTATCTCGGGAACGGGCATCGTTTGTGCCGTTTCTTTCCTTCCCCCGCATCCCGTTGCCAGCAATGGCAGGATGAGCAGGGTGATGTACATTTGATTTTTCATATACGGTTCGGTTTAGTTTATATTCTTATTTCTGATTCATTTCATATCCACCTCCCAATGCCTGGTATAAGGCTATCAGATGCAGCAAGGAGCTGCCTTGTGCCTGCACCAGCTGATTTTCGTATGTCAGGAGTGAGCGTAGTGCGTCCAGTACGTTCTGGAAGGGAGTAAGTCCTTGTTTGTACAAATCGAGGGAGAGTTTCAGAGTTTCTTCTCCCTGGTTGCATACTTCGCGCATGGCAACAATCTGTTGGATGGAGTTGCGATAGGAGTTCATGGCATTATCCGTTTCCTGCACGGCGGTAAGCACTGTCTGGTTGAACTGGTGAATGGATTCATCGAGCTGGGCACGTGCCAGACGGGTGGCATTCACCAGTTTGGTACCGCTGAATAAGGTCCAGCTGATGTTTGGAGCAATTTCAAACGTCATACTGTTCCGTTTAGTCAAGTCCTTCAAGTCATGGGAGGAATAGCCGATGGAACCTTTTAGGAACACTTGCGGCAGCCAGTCACTTTGAGATGCGCCGAGTGTTGCCGCCTGCGCGTTGACTTGGCGTTCGGCTTGCCGTATATCGGGGCGGCGGAGCAGCAGGTCGGCAGGAACACCGATGCCTATGGGTTCCATATAGTCGGGCAGTTTGCCGGGCTTCTCCAATATGGGGCGGATATGCTGGGGGTAAGTACCGAGTAAGATTGCGAGCGTCGTGATGTATTGGTTGATGCCTGCCTCCAGTTGTGGGATGGAGGCTTTGGTACTGTAATATACGGATTTGGCTTGTGAAACGTCCAGTTTGGACACCAGTCCGGTTTTGTAGCGTACTTCGGTAATGTTAAGTACGGCTGCCTGGGTATGGCAATTGTGGGTCACTACACTTAGCTCTTGCTGCAGTTCGCGGAGTCCGATGTAGGCAGAAGCTATCTGGGCACAGAGGGATACCATGACAGAGGTATATTCCTCCTTGCTTGCCATGAAGGTTTCCCGCTGTGCCTTTACCCGTTGGCGGATACTTCCGAATACGTCCAGCTCCCAACTGGCGTTGAGCGAGGCACTGTATGCACCGGTAATGGATTGCGGAAGTGCGTTGACATTGCCGCTGCTTTGCTGCCGTGCCCATCCTCCGTCCAATGAGATGGAAGGGAAAAAGCTGCCGCGTTCTATCCGCAGGTTGGATTTAGCCATATCCATACGGGCCATGGCAGAAAGTACGGAATAGTTTTGAGTGGAGGCTACCGTAATCAATGAATCCAGCATCGGGTCATCGAAGGCTTTCCACCACTTGTCGTCAATGGGTGGTATCTGTCTGCTGAACAGATTGTCATCTCCGGGAATGGCATGGGAGACATCCTTTCCCCAGCCTTGTGGGAGTGGTTTCTCAAGATAGCGGTTGGCTTTCTGTGCCATAGCCGCAGGACATAGGCATAATATGAGCAACGCGGTGCTCCAAGCTTTTATATTCATAAATAAAGGTTTAGGTGGTTATCTTTTTATGGGATTGATAACAACCTAAACCTTTATTTGTTTATGAGTATTTACTCGGTATACCCGAGTATCTTAGAAGGCATACCCGAAACCCACATTCAAGTAGATGGGATACATGGCAAAGGTAATTGTATTGAAATCTTTCTTGAAAATATCATTCAATCCCCATGTAAGGTCGGCAAATACACTCAGATGTTTGAAGGCACGCCAGTCTACACCAGCTTGCACGCCCCAGGCAAACTTGCGCAAATCATCCGAAAAGTCGTAAGTGGCAATGGCACCGTCGGAGAAGTTGACTTTCTTTCCGGTAGGATTACCTTCACGCAGATAACCTTCATATACATATCCGGAGAATTCCTCATCCATCAGGTAGGATACATATGCACCTGCTTTGGCTCGCAATCGTGAGTTGATTTTATATGCTCCAAGTACGGGGACAGTAATGTAGGCATTGCGTACTTTGGTTTTTACTCCTCCCGTCCAGTTACCTTTCAAGCGGTTACCGTCATTTCCTATGATTTCCATGCCATAGTTCTTTACTGTCGCTTTGGTAATCATATTTTTGGTTTCCAGTCTTACCCCGGTTATTACTCCCCATTTTTTAGTTTTTCCTAACCACTTGATGGCATTTCCTTCCAGCATAAGAGCTAAAGTAGGATTGTAGGCATCGATACTCCGTATTTCTACGGGCAATGGAAGCGGGGAAGTACCACCGATGCTGACACCGGCCCTTATCTCATATTCCCATCCGTGCAGGGCAGCGTTTATAAGCGTACGATTCTGATTCTCTTGAGCGTATAGGGCGGTTTGCATGTAAACTGCCAATGCGATAAATGCTACTATTTTCTTTATCATGTTGTATTCCAATTCTACAGGGTTCTTATTCGAAAATCAGTTCCACATCATCCACTAAAAGGGTACTTCCGGGCGCACCCTCGAAAGTTGCACCGTTCTTGCTGGATGCAAAAATGATACTTAGTTTATATTTTCCTTTTGCCAGTTTGGTTTCATCTATTTCTTTTCCATATCTCTGATAGTCAAAAGGAATGTCGAAAGCTTCCCAATCATCGGTTTCGTGGGGATTGGATATTAGAGCTAAAGCTACCATACTGGGATGTTCATAGTTCTGGTTTGGCAGATTTCCATCCAATATTACTTCCGTAACTTCTCCTGCTTCGTTGTAACTTTCGCCTTCATAAAAGATTGCATAGATGTTCATCACATCTTTACGGTCGGTGTATCCACCGTTTTCATAAAAACGTTCACCGGCTTTGTACTTGTACCAACCTTTTAGACGTGAGGGCTTATAACAGAAAGGAGTGCCGAAATGTGTGGCTTTCAATGGGCTGGTGAGAGCATTCGTCATATCAAACTCACCGATAAACAAATTTCCAGCAGCTATCGGCATACCTACCATTGCTCCCAGAGAGCCGGTAAGCCGAGTTTCTAATTTGGCACACTTTCCGTTTTTACCATTGTCATATTGTGACGTAGGGTAATTTTCAGTAGCTGATGAACTGGCTGCCCAGTTGAATCCTTCATTTCCACTGGCCCATGTCAGTTCCAATCCGTCTTGTTCTTCATAGAACTCCTGATATTTGTATTTGGGGTTAATTCCATTGATAAGTCGTATGTCTTCAAAATGGAATTCATTTGGGATGTCTGATACCGATTGTTCGCGTACACCGATGGAATATACTCGCTGCCAAGCCTTGTTCTCAGAAGTTACGGTATACTTTACCCTTTTTCCGTCAGAGAAATCGTGTTCACTACCACTTTCCGGACTAATGGTAGCGCCCGGCGTCAACTCAAACAGGGGGGATAGTTTGTTTAAAGGAGTGCCCTCTTTTACTTTTACTAATATGGGGTAGGCCTGCAGATTATCATTGTAAGACGGATTTAAATTGAAACGAGCGCTTGCCAGTACATCTTCTTCAAAAGAGATGCCTGTTATATCAGCTTCAGCATTGGGTGCTTCATCTTTTATGCACGATGCCATCAATATTCCGAAAAGTGAATAGAGTATGAATAATTTGTTTAGTCTCATGCTTTTTAATTTAATTCTATTAATTTTTCAAGCAACAAAACTACTTCTTTTTTCTCTAATAGCAGGTTTTTATGAGCTTATTTAACAAAAAAACGGCAATAGGTGCTTTACTATTGCCGTTTTATATATAGAAAATGTTCTATTTTTAATTATCTGAGCCGATATGTACGATTTTTCTTTTGGCTCTTACTGGCTTTTCCTTTACAACTTCCACTTTCTGTTCGGGAGTTATACCTGCTAATTCCGGGTCAATCATGATACGGCCACAATATTCGCAAACGATAATTTTCTTGCGTGAGCGGATGTCCAATTGTCTCTGGGGCGGAATCTTGTTGAAGCAACCACCGCAAGCATCACGCTGTACGTATACAATACCCAGTCCATTGCGTGAATTCTTACGGATACGTTTGAAGGACTGAAGCAGACGGGGTTCAATCTTTGTTTCCAGTTCTTTGGCTTTGTCTCTCAGCTTCTCTTCCTCTTGCTTGGTCTCGGAGATGATTTCGTCCAGTTCGCTCTTCTTTACGTCGAGGTCTTTTTGTCTTTCTTCCAGAGCAGCAGTGCTTTCTGCTACTTCTTGAGATTTTTCTTCCTCTTGTGCGGCAAATTCCTTGATACGCTTTTCGCAGAGTTCGATTTCCAATGTCTGGAATTCGATTTCCTTGCTTAAGAAGTCATATTCGCGGTTGTTGCGTACGTTGTCCTGCTGGTCTTTATATTTAGCTACAGAAGCCTTTGCGGTTTCAATTTCAACTTTCTTTCCTGCAATGGAGGATTTCAACTCGGCAACTTCTGCCTTGATTCTGTCTATACGGGTACTCAGACCGGCTATTTCGTCTTCCAAGTCCTGTACTTCCAGTGGAAGTTCACCTCTCAACGTCTTGATTTCATCGATTTTGGACAGCATTGTCTGCAATTGGAACAAAGCTTTCAACTTCTGTTCTACGGTTAATTCCTGAGGATCTTTTTTTGCTTCTTTAGCCATTTTACTTACATGTATTTTATGGGGTTTGTATTCACTTTGGTCATTTGGACCTCAAAATGAGGAAACAAATCCCGGATTATTGTATAAAATATTTCTTTCGTATATTGCTCACTTTCATAATGCCCTATTTCAGCCAATAATATATCGGTATCATGTCCGAAATAGTCATGGTATTTTATCTCGCCGGTGATAAAGACATCTGCACGGTTGCGGATGGCAAGCGGCATTAGGAAAGCGCCGGCGCCGCCACATAATGCAACAGTCTGTATTTCCCGCCCGAGGAGTTTGTTATGTCTGAGACACCCTACTTCGAAGGTTTTCTTTATCCGTTTCAGGAATTCAAGTTCTGTCTCCGGTACTTCCAATTCGCCAATGACACCGGCTCCGGCTTGTGGCCATGAGTTTTGCAAGGGATAAATATCATAGACCGGTTCTTCATATGGATGTGCCGCAAGCAGTGCCTTGACAGTTGCCGCTTTTTTGTAGGCGGGTATGATTGTCTCAATACGTACTTCACGTTCGGTATGCAGCTCCCCTATCGCTCCACAGTATGGGGTGGCACCTTCCCGGGCTCGGAATGTCCCCTCGCCTTCCATGTTATAACTGCACAAATCATAGTTGCCGATATTGCCGCATCCAGCGTCGAACAAGGCTTTCCTCACGTCTTCCGCTTGGGCGGTCGGTACAAATGTGGTCAGCTTTACCAGCGCATTTTCCTTGGCTTCCAGGATACGGACATTCTTCAAACCGATTTTCTCGGCAATCTTGAAGTTCACTCCTCCCGGTGCATTATCCAGGTTAGTGTGCGCAGCATAAACAACGATGTCATTCTTGATGGCTTTCAAGATACAACGTTCCACATAATCCCTGCCCGTGATGGATTTATACCCTTTGAAAATGAGAGGGTGATGTGATATAACCACATTATATCCCAATGCAATGGCTTCATCCAGTACAGCTTCAGTAACGTCAAGACACAACAAAGCCCCTGTTGCTTCCGCATCTGTCAATCCGATTTGCAGGCCGGCATTATCAAATCCGTCTTGCAATGGCAGAGGCGCGAACCGTTCAAGGGCGCTTACTAATTCCTTAATTTTCATTGTGAACAGAAAATTTGGTTGCAAATATAGTAAAAAGCAATGGATTGAGAATGTTTTTTATTCTTTTTATAAAATATCAGTAACAAATTTGAGTAATAGACGGTTTTCTTCCAACAAAAACTCTTATCGAAAAATGTTTTATCACGAAAAAGACTATCTTTGCGAGCGATTATTATAAAACTAAATCTATGAAAACTAAAAAACTATTCGGAATTTTATCGCTCTTGATTATAATTGGTGTGACCTCTTGTAACAGTGATACTCCACAAGACAATGTAGAAAACATTAAAATGAAGGTCTCTTCCGAGATTGGCACTTACCAGCCTTGGGGAAGTGATCATTTCATTGATTGTATGTTGGTAAAGGAGGAAGGTAAAAATGAATATGAAGCGTTGGACTTTTTAGGAATTGCCGGGTTTGATTATAGCAAGGGGTATGAATACACCTTATTGGTGAAAAAAACAACTTTGCTCAACCCTCCCGCCGATGCCAGTAATATTGCATACGAACTGGTCGAGGTGTTATCAAAAGTCGGAGTAGAATATGAATATACAATAGAGGTTGATGGACCCAATCCTTTTATTCTTTCTCCTGATGGAGGAAAATATGAGATTCCTTTTGCATGCAAAAGAAAAAAATATGTAGCAGGCGAGTTTACTGAAGAAGAATATGCTCCTTTAAAAGGATTGAGATATAATATGGGGACCAATTATGGAACCTATACAAGCATTATAAAAGATGGTGATACAGTTGGATTATATAAGTTTGTAATCGAGGGTATTGAGCCTTATAATATGGAAGGAACTCCCTGGTGGTATTATGGTATTTATCCTGCTGATGCAGATTTTTTCTCTGAAACAGAGCCGGAACCTATCTACAAACAATTGTTTGAACAACCGCAAACGGAAGGTGAAGAACATTTTATATATCCGATAATATATGCTTCATCGGGTACGTTTGATTAGTTGGACACATTAATCTCCTTTATTATGAAAACATTACTTGTTTTGTTTCTTTTCCTTTTATCGTTATTGTCTTGTCAGGATACGAACTGTTCCGGTAAAGATGTATCTGAGGATATGGAGGAGCCGGTAGATACTACTCCCAAGGCTACGGCTATCTTTTGGGTAGACAAGGATAAAGATTATCAGGCTAAGAAAAAAGACGGTCCTCTTTCTCTACGCACCGTCAAGGCAAGGGTAGAGATTGATTCGCTGGGAAAAGTTAATCTGCTGGCATATACCAAGCCGCAAAGTCAACGCATCAAAAGTTACCTGCAGTATAGGCTTGAAGAATTCCGTGTAAAGAAAGTGATGTTGGACAGCGGCTTTGTGAAACCGGGCGTACAATATGTGCAGCTACGCTATCTCCCCGGAAAACTGGATGCCCACCACCGTTGAAGTTATTTATGCTCCTTTTTTCCCTTCTTCTCTACCATCACCGGCAGTAGCTTGCCGTAGGCATCGAACGACTTGCGGGAAGCCAGAGAGATTGTAATCATCAGTGACAGCATGGAGGCGGTAAAGGTGATGACCATAATCATCATCTGATATTTGATGGCCACATTCGGGCTGCTGCCACCCAATATCTGGCCAATCATGGTTCCCGGAAAAGCAACCAGCCCCATCACGGATATATTGGCAATCAGCGGACTGAAGGATTTGATGATGGCTTGGCGGATGAAAGGTGCCTGTGCTTCCGCTTTTGTAGCACCATTGCCGAGAAGATACCGGTAAAGCTGTTGTTCCCGTTTCAGTCCACTATAATAGGTGTTGAGGGCTATGACGTTACTGGATAGCATGTTGCCCATCAGTATGCCGAAAATAGGGATGAAATACCGGGCGCTGAATACGTTTTCCACTCTCAGTACTATTCCGATAAAGTACAAGCCTACACATACTACACTGCATAAGAAACCTGCGGATATGGGCAGGAGCAGAATCTTCCTCTTCAATTGTGTTCGTGCCAATGCCGTCTGCGATGCTACAAATATCATGACAATTACCCATAGAAAGTTTATCCACGGGTTATCCCATAAAAAGAGGTAGTTCAAGTATATGCCGATGAAGAACAACTGGACAATCATGCGTGCCGTACCTATCACAGTAGCGCGCAACAGTCCGGTCTTGAACTTCCAGATGTAAAACAGCGGTATTAATAATAGCAATAATCCGATGCCCAGGCTGAGGTATGATATATCTATGGTTCCCAATAGTGTGTATGTTATTTCATGATTATATGTCGGTCACATCCGTTGGCGAATCTTTTGTCATGGGATACGGTCAGTATGGCACTTCCATTTTCTGTCTGCCTGCGGAAGAAAGAGAGTACTTTTTCCGCGGAACCGGAGTCGAGAGCGGAAGTCGGTTCATCGACAATGGTCAGTGGTTTGCCAATCATTGAGGCTACGGCTATCATCATCCGTTGGCGTTGGCCTCCGGATATTTCGTTCACCCGTTTGTAATATAACTCTTGTTCCAGACCCAAATCCTCGAAACATGCAAATAAACGGGTTTCAGAAAAGGGTGTACCCCGGTTTGCCTTTAAACCGAAGGGCAATTGTACCATGTCCTTTACCCATTCCAGCGGCAATGCCAGTTCTTGTGGAATCCATGCAGTCTGCTTACGGACAACGTCGACGTTTCCTTTATCCAGCAGAATGCCGTTCAAGACGATGCGTCCTTCTTTTAACGGAGTAAATCCAAGTATGGCATTCAGCAGTGACGACTTTCCGCATCCCGAAGGGCCGGAGATACTGGCTATCTCTCCCCTTTCCAATTGCAGGTTGAAACCCGAGAAAAGTATATCGTTGCCGTAGGCGATACTGGCATTTTCTATTTGCAGCATGGTGTTCCTTTAATCTTTCTGTATCGCAAAGATAGTGCAAAAAAATATTTGTGCTATCTTTGACGCACTAATTAATTCAGGAAAGAAAGACTATGATACAGAATGAACGGGATTGCCGCCACGAACATGTGCTTGACGTGGCAAGGCAAATGCTGACTGCTGCGCGCACGGCACCGAAAGGAAAAGGTATTGATGTGATTGAAGCTGCGCTGGTTACGGGTGAAGACATTAAGAAGCTGTCTGAAAAGATGGTCGCTATGGTTGAAGAGCACGGTATGAAGTTCTTTCTCCGTGATGCGGACAACATTTTGCAGGCTGAATGTGTAATTATAATAGGTACGCGCGAGCAGACGCAAGGTTTGAATTGCGGACACTGCGGTTTTCCCACTTGTGCCGGTCGTCCGGAGGGAGTACCTTGTGCTTTGAATACGGTGGATGTAGGGATAGCTGTAGGTTCGGCTTGTGCCATGGCTGCCGATTTGAGGGTGGATACCCGTGTCATGTTTTCTGCCGGACTTGCCGCTCAGCGTTTGGATTGGCTGAAAGGATGCAAGACTGTCTTTGCCATTCCGGTGAGTGCATCCTCCAAGAATCCATTCTTCGACCGGAAACCGAAGGAAGATAAGTGATAATTGACGAGTAGAGGTTTACAATCATAGAGTAGAGGTTTAGAAGTCTGAAGTAGAGGTTTGGCAATTCTAAACCTAAGGTTTATTCTCCCTCTCTCTGCTAACTTAAAAAGTAACGAATTAGAAAAGATAAATAATATGGGATATTTTGTAGGACTGCCGCTGGGTGGTGCCGCAGAGAAGGACTGTCAGGTGCGTTTTGGCAAGAATATGACTTTTCAGGTAGAGACACGTGCTCCCCACTTGCCTGCCGAATGGGCTTTGCAAAGCGGCATACAGCTTACATGGCCCCATGCGGGTACAGACTGGACCTATATGTTGGACGAAGTGCAGGAATGTTTTGTAGCCATTGCCCACGAAATAGCCGCCCGGGAGACATTGCTGATTGTAACCCCAGAACCGGATGAGGTGAAGAAACAGATTCTCGGCAGGGTGAATATGGAAAATGTCCGTTTCCTGAAGTGTGAGACGAATGATACTTGGGCACGCGACCATGGAGCCATCACCCTACTGGATGCTGACGGTGTATCTCTGCTCGACTTTAAGTTCAACGGGTGGGGATTGAAGTTTGCATCCGATAAGGATAATTTGATTACGCGTCGTGCGGTGGAGTCGGAAGTGATGAAAGGAAAGTATGTAAATCGCTTGGGGTTTGTCCTTGAAGGCGGTTCCATCGAAAGTGACGGCATGGGTACGTTGCTCACCACCTCCGAATGCCTGCTTTCGCCTAACCGGAACGGACAGATGAACCGGGTGGAAATTGAGGAATATCTTCGTTCCGTTTTTCACCTGCAACGTGTTCTTTGGCTGGACCACGGTTATTTGGCAGGTGACGATACGGACAGTCATATAGACACGCTGGCCCGTTTCTGCCCTGCCGACACGATAGCCTATGTACAATGCAAGGATGCGGATGATGAGCATTACGAAGAACTGCATCGCATGGAGGAGCAACTGAAGACTTTCCGTACGTTGAAGGGGGAACCTTACCGTTTGCTGGCTTTGCCCATGGCCGATAAGATAGAAGAGGAAGGGGAACGGCTTCCTGCCACTTACGCTAATTTCTTGATTCTGAATGATGCAGTGCTTTACCCCACCTATCGCCAGCCGGAGAATGATGCCCGCGCGGGGGAAGTGTTGCGGGAGGCTTTTCCCGGTTATGAAATTATCGGGATAGATTGCCGTGCTTTGATTAAGCAACACGGCTCTTTGCATTGTGTTACCATGCAATATCCCGTAGGGGTGTTGAAGTAATGTCGATTATACATAGTAAAACAATAAACCATAGAATAAGATGACAAGAAAAATAAAAGTAGGTATTATCCAGCAGGCCAATACCAAGGACCTCAGGACTAATTTAATGAATTTGGCCAAAAGTATAGAGGCATGTGCGGCGCATGGGGCTCAATTGGTTGTTTTGCAGGAGCTGCATAACTCTCTGTATTTCTGTCAGACGGAAAACACGCAGTTGTTCGACTTGGCAGAACCGATTCCCGGTCCTTCTACGGGATTCTATTCAGAGTTGGCTGCTGCCAACGATATTGTGCTGGTCACTTCTCTGTTCGAGAAACGCGCTCCCGGATTGTATCATAACACAGCGGTTGTTTTTGAACGTGACGGCTGCATTGCCGGGAAATACCGGAAGATGCATATTCCTGATGACCCCGCCTATTATGAGAAATTCTATTTTACTCCCGGTGATATAGGCTTCGAACCTATTCAGACATCTTTGGGCAAATTGGGAGTTTTGGTGTGCTGGGACCAATGGTATCCGGAAGCAGCACGTCTGATGGCGCTGAAGGGAGCTGAAATACTAATATATCCTACGGCTATCGGTTGGGAAAGCAGTGATACGGATGATGAAAAGGCGCGTCAGCTCAATGCTTGGATTATCTCCCAGCGTGGACATGCTGTGGCCAACGGCTTGCCGGTTGTTTCAGTGAACCGTGTGGGACATGAGCCGGATCCTTCCATGCAGACCAATGGTATCTTGTTTTGGGGAAATAGTTTTGTGGCCGGACCGCAAGGCGAGTTCCTGGCCCAAGCAGGAAACGAACGGCCGGAAAATATCGTTGTAGAGGTGGACTTGGAACGCTCGGAAAATGTACGCCGTTGGTGGCCTTTCCTGCGCGACCGCAGAATTGATGCCTATGCCGGATTGACAAAACGATTTCTTGACTGATAACGACGGGGATCTCTGGGGGAGAACTAACGGAATGTCACCCGTTTGTTCATCAGGAAATTGACACTTCCGTAGATGAATAATCCCAGGAACTGGGCAAGGTATTCATTGCAGTCCAGTCCCTCCACCAGCCCTATGAGGAAAAGGAATTGCGCTCCGTAAGCCATTCCGAAAGCTATGGAAAAGAGCAGCACTTGTCGCCAAGTGTTGCTCTTTTTTTCTGTAGGGAATATCCAGTACTTGCACCAGATGAAGTTGTGTATCTGTGCAAGTATATATGCGGTTACATTGGAGAGCATATAGTTGATGTCCAGTTCGTCCATCATTACCCAAACGGTAACAGCCATAATCAAGGCATTCAGCGTGCCGATTACCGCAAAACGAAAAATGCGTGCAGACTCTTTCACTCTCCTACTCTGTACCTGCTTTTACTCTTTCACTTCAACAATCAGATTCAGTTCGTCCAGCTGCTTCTGGTCAATAACTGAAGGTGCATCCAGCATTACATCGCGTCCACTGTTGTTTTTGGGGAATGCAATGCAGTCGCGGATACTGTCGAGACCTGCGAAGATGCTGACCCAACGGTCCAGACCGTATGCCAGACCACCGTGAGGAGGTGCACCGTATTTGAAGGCATTCATCAGGAAGCCGAACTGCTCCTGAGCCTTCTCCGGAGTGAATCCGAGAATCTCGAACATTTTGGCCTGCAACTGTGCATCGTGGATACGGATGGAACCTCCACCCACTTCAATACCGTTGCACACCATATCGTATGCATCTGCACGGACAGCTGCCGGGTCTGTATCCAGCAAAGGAATATCTTCGTCTTTCGGATGAGTGAACGGGTGGTGCATAGCCATCAGGCGGCCTTCTTCATCGCTCCACTCAAACATCGGGAAGTCAACCACCCAAAGGCAGACGAACTTGTTCTTGTCGCGTAATCCCAGTTGGTTACCCATTTCAAGGCGCAACTCGTTCAGTTGCTTGCGGGTCTTCATGGCATCGTCACCGCTCAGAATCAGAATCAGGTCACCCGGCTTGGCGTTGAAAGCAGCCTTCATCTCCTGCAATACTTCCTGCGCATAGAACTTGTCGACACTTGATTTTACGTTGCCGTCTGCCTCTACGCGCGCGTATACCATACCTTTGGCACCGATTTGCGGTCTTTTCACGAATTCGGTCAGTACATCCAGCTGTTTGCGGGTATAGTGTGCGGCGCCTTCTGCGCAGATACCGCCGATGTAGGCGGCATTGTCGAATACCGGGAATCCGTGTCCCTTCATGATGTCCATCAGTTCCACGAACTTCATGCCGAAACGGAGGTCGGGCTTGTCGCTGCCGTAATATTTCATGGCGTCTGCCCATGGCATGCGCATGAACGGCTCGTTCATCTCTACGCCACGGATTTCCTTGAACAGATATTTGGCCATGCCTTCGAAGAGGTTGATGACGTCATCCTGCTCCACAAAAGACATTTCGCAGTCAATCTGTGTGAATTCCGGCTGGCGGTCGGCACGCAGGTCTTCGTCACGGAAGCATTTGGCTATCTGGAAGTAACGGTCGAAACCGGAAACCATCAACAACTGTTTCAGTGTCTGCGGGCTTTGAGGTAAGGCATAGAATTGTCCCGGGTTCATGCGTGAAGGAACGACGAAATCGCGTGCACCTTCGGGTGTGGAGCCTACCAGAATCGGAGTTTCCACTTCGATGAATCCCTGGCTGTCCAGGTATTTGCGTACTTCAATTGTCATTTTATGGCGAAGCTCCAGATTGCTGCGTACATTGGCACGGCGCAGGTCTAGATAACGGTACTTCATGCGGATATCGTCGCCACCGTCCGTATTTTCCTCGATGGTGAAGGGAGGGGTCAGCGATGAGTTCAGAACATCCAGTTCCGATACGATGATTTCAATGTCTCCCGTCGGGATATGCTGGTTTTTACTGAAACGTTCGTTTACGGTACCTTTAACCTGGATTACGAATTCACGGCCCAAGCGGTTGGCACGCTCGCAAAGTTCGGCATTCACCTCTTCGTTGAACACTAATTGGGTAATTCCGTAACGGTCGCGGAGGTCAATGAAAGTCATGCCTCCCATCTTACGGCTGCGCTGTACCCAACCTGCCAGCGTCACTTGCTTGTTAACATCGGAGATACGGAGTTCTCCGCAGGTGTGTGATCTATACATCTTTTTATTTACTGTTTGACGATTTACTTATTTACTATTTTGGCTTTGCAAAAATACATAAAACATATTATATGGCGCATCAAAAGGGGAAAGTTATTTTCAGAAACTCCTTTAGTACCTTTTTTACAACATTACATTTTTGTCAGTTTCTTGAATTGCCTTTTGCCTTTATCCAGTATCATCTTGTTTTTATGGGCGATGTCTTCCACAAAAGCATCATTAATTTGTTTCAGTCCGTTGATATAGTCTTGTGCCCGCTGCAAGACATTCGAAGTGTCTTTTTCCGCATCCCGGGGAACAATGACCTGCAGTCCTTTCTTCATAATCTTTACATCTACATTCTCTCCCATCATCATCGGGTCGCCGTCAAAGTGGACTACCCCCGGTTTAGAACGGTGAATACGGAGTGTCTGGCAACGGAACGTCTTAATCCGGCTGTTCTGGTCAATGGTCTTGTTGAAGAGCTGGAAAGAGAGCGACGGTACATCGAGCACAGTGAACGGCTCGAGTATGGTGACGTCCAGCAGTCCGTCGTTCAAGGTGGCTTGTGGGGCAATATACGCATTGTTTCCATATTGCGATGCGTTTCCGCAGGCTATTAGGAACGCCTTGTATCGCAGGGTGCTGCCGTCCATTTCCAGTTCATAGGTTTCCGGACGGTACTTCAGGCTTTCGAGCAGAGTCTTTTCCAGATAAGTGAGTGGTCCTCTCCTTCCCGCCTTGGAGAATTGCAGGCTTACAAATGCGTCGAATCCCACGCCGCAGGTGCAGAAGAAAGGCACATCGTTGATTTTTCCGTAGTCAATGATGTCTATCAGTCCGTCATTGATGATGTCGATGGCCTTTTTCGGCTCCATCGGAATCTGCAGATGGCGGGCAAGTCCGTTGCCGGAACCGCAGGGAATGATGCCCAAAGCGGTTTTTGTATGTACCAGTGAGCGAGCTATCTCATTGATGGTGCCGTCTCCTCCTATGGCGATGACGGCATGTGCATCTTCTTGTGCCTTCTGTGCCGCTATCTCTACGGCATGGCCTGCCCGTTCGGTATAAATCACTTCTTGTGCATACCTTTCCTTATCCAGCTTTTCATCGAGCCACTTCAGTATCTGCTCCTTACTCTGAGTGCCGGATATGGGGTTTATGATGAATGCTATTTTCTTCTTGTTTTCGTTCATGCAAGGGTTGTTGCTATGCAGGTTTTCCAACTGGCAAAAGTAATATAAATATCTGAAAAATTAACCACATAATTCTTTTTAAAATAAGTATAAGTAGTTTTTTTAATGTAAATAGAACATATACCGACATATTTTGCTATCTTTGCCCCCTGTTTTTTAAGACTTGTATTTAATAGAATTAAATATTCATTATATAAAAGATATTTCATGGGTTTACTACAAGACAAATTTGCGAAATACGACCTGCCGCAGCAGTTTATGGCAAAAGGCGTATATCCTTATTTCCGCACAATTAACAGCCATCAGGATACAGAGGTAATGATGGATGGTAAAAAGGTTCTGATGTTCGGCTCTAATGCATATATGGGACTGACATATGACAAGCGTATCATTGATGCCTCGATAGCTGCCACAGAAAAATATGGCACCGGTTGTGCAGGTTCCCGCTTTCTGAACGGAACACTCGATATACATGTTGAACTGGAGAAGGAATTGGCTGAATTCGTAGGAAAAGATGAAGCACTCTGTTTTTCTACCGGATTTACTGTAAACGAAGGTATTATTCCTGCCGTTGTAGGCCGTGGGGATTATATTATTTGTGATGACCGTGATCACGCTTCCATTGTAGATGGCCGCCGTCTTGCATTTGCCACTCAGTTGAAGTACAAGCATAACGATATGGAGGCTTTGGAAAAAGAACTCCAGAAATGCGAACTGGATGCTGTAAAGCTGATTGTTGTGGATGGAGTATTTTCCATGGAAGGTGACTTGGCCAATCTGCCCGAAATTGTCCGCCTGAAGAAGAAATACAACGCCAGCATTTACGTGGACGAAGCTCACGGCTTGGGTGTATTCGGAAAACAAGGCCGTGGTGTGTGCGACCATTTCGGTGTTACCGAAGATGTAGACCTGATTATGGGTACATTCAGCAAGTCATTGGCTTCCATCGGTGGTTTTGTTGCTGGAGACAAGGCGGTAATCAATTGGCTGCGCCACAATGCCCGTTCCTATATATTCCAGGCAAGTAGCACACCTGCTGCTACGGCTGCAGCCCGCGAGGCGCTTCACATCATCAAGTCCGAACCTGAACGCATCCAACGTCTGTGGGACATCACTAACTATGCCTTGAAGAAGTTCCGCGATGCAGGCTTCGAAATCGGTGAGACAGAATCTCCTATCATTCCTCTCTATGTGCGTGATACAGAGAAGACATTTATAGTAACGAAGCTGGCTTTTGACGAAGGTATCTTCATCAACCCCGTTATTCCACCTGCATGTGCTCCACAAGATACACTGGTGCGTGTAGCGTTGATGGCTACCCATACGGTCGAACAAGTGGATTATGCTGTAGAAAAATTGACTAAATGTTTCAAGGAATTGGGTATCATCAAGTAAACTTGATTTAAACAGATATTCGGAAAACCGTTTAATAATGATTAGGCGGTTTTTTTTATAGACAAAGCGAAGTAGGATTAAAATTAAATCGTAAAGTACATGAAAAAGAACTTCTTCATCATTACTGCTGTAGTATGTGGAATGAGTTGTACCACCACTGCCTATGCGCAGTTCAAAATCGGTGGAAAGAAAATCAATGTGAACAAAGTTGTCCAAGCTGGTACAGATGCCGTCAAGGCCATTTCATTGTCCGATGCTGACATTGCAGCGATGAGCAAGGAATATATGGAATGGATGGATACGCACAATCCGCTGACAAAGCCCGATACGGATTACGGCAAGCGCCTGGAGAAGCTGACCGGAAATATCAAGGAAGTGGACGGCTTGAAGGTGAACTTCGGTGTTTATGAAGTAATAGATGTGAATGCCTTTGCGTGCGGTGATGGTAGTGTACGCATCTGTGCCGGACTGATGGACATCATGACGGATGATGAAGTGATGGCAGTTGTCGGCCACGAGATAGGTCACGTCATCCATACGGATTCCAAAGATGCGATGAAGAATGCTTACCTTCGTTCGGCTGTGAAGAATGCTGCCGGTGCGGCAAGTTCTACGGTATCCAAATTGAGTGATTCTGAACTGGGTGCCATGGCCGAGGCATTGGCAGGTGCTCAATACTCCCAGAAGCAGGAGACGGAAGCGGATGATTACGGCTTTGAATTCTGCATCAAGAATAATCTCGATCCGTATGCCATGTACAATGCTTTGAACAAATTGCTTGAACTTTCAGCGGAGGCACCGAAGGAATCCAAGTTCCAGAAGATGTTCTCTTCTCATCCGGATACAGCCAAGCGCGTGGCACGTGCCAAGGAGAAAGCGGATGAATATATGAAGGATAAGAAATAACTATCCGTTGCTTACTATGATGAAGTGGGATCAGAGGTTTCTCTGAATCCCACTTTTTTTGTGCCGAGACTATGATATGGGCTTCTGAGGAAGCTAATGGGATAGTTCGTTAGTTCACAGTGCTGAACACTTTGTTTTAGCTATAGAAAACAAAGTGTTTTCATTATCGAAACAAACTGTTCTTTTAAGGGAAACGAAGTGTTCTCTTTAATGAAACACACTGTTCGGTTAAGGGAAACACTTTGTTCTGTTTGGTAAAACTTCTTTTATTTACTTATTTGCTTTTAAATTAGAATAATTTTAGTATGTTTGCCACATTATTTATGAAAAACATGACTTTTGTATGAAAAAACAAGACTTCCTCTTTATTTTTGTTCTGGTGATAATATTCCTGCCATTCTTTGTGAGTGAATCCATCTACAATTGGTATAAGTCTTTCAACGCTGCACATGGCATGGTAATGAGTTTCGTTAAATTCGGAATTCTTGCTACACTGGGTGAGATGCTGGGACTTCGTATCAGTGCCGGAGTCTATAACCGAAAAGGATTTGGCGTACTGCCGCGTGCCGTAGTGTGGGGACTGCTGGGAATGGGTATCAATGCGGCCATGATAATCTTCTCCAAAGGTGTGCCGCAATTTATGGAATATATGGGAATGGCAAATGCCGCCGCCATTATAAACGGAGAATTCTGCCTGGACAAATTATGGATAGCCCTCGCCATTTCAGTTGCTATGAATACCATTTTCGCTCCGGTATTCATGACATTCCATAAGATTACGGATACGCATATCCTGGATTGTGGCGGTTCGCCTCGCAGCCTCCTCACTCCTATCCCGATGACCCGCATCATTACGCATCTGAATTGGGATGCACAATGGAATTTTGTCTTCAAGAAAACAATTCCTTTCTTCTGGTATCCGGCACACACCATCACATTCCTCCTGCCGGGAGAAATGCGGGTGCTGTTTGCAGCGATATTGGGTGTGGTGCTCGGGGTATTGCTGGCTATTGCGGCTCGGATGAAATAATCCGGCCTATATATTCTCGAATGATTTCAAGCAAGTCTTGCGGATAAGGTATAAAGAACTTCTCTATCATTTTCGGATACTGAGGTACAAAGGGGTTGGGTATCATTGTGACAAGGGTATCCAATTCTGCCTTCCGTTGCTCTTCAGTCTCTGAGACGGCGTAGCGGATAGTCCACCAGAACAAGAAAGTCTGGTTAAGATACCCTTTGGGGGTGATGACTTGCAGTTGCTTGTAGCGCTCGGACTGTAACATGATTTTAATTCTTTTCTCCTGCTCTTTCTCACTGATGGAACATAGAATGTCATACCATTCATCAAACTCCTGACGCAAGCAGGCGACAAATGCCCATTCGGCAATTCTATATTTGGCAAATTCTGGAATCTTCTTTAGAAGTACGAAGATATGTCCTATATTCAATTCGCCTTTATATAAACCTTTGACTTTTGTATAGTCTTCAATGGAAGTGATTGTGTGTAAAAGGGAGTAATATATTTCCGGACTCATCGGCACATGGTGTTCATCGATGAATTTCAGAGTATTCTGAAGCACCAGTTTTTTGTTTGTTCTGTTGTTGGCCATGCGGCTGATGACATTGTTCCAGTAGATTTGTGTGCGTGCAATGGAAATATGTAAATCATCTTCCATCTCTTTTATACGGCTTTCGGCTTCTTCGAAGGTCATGCCGCGTTCCCGCATTTGATAGCATATGTCCTTCATAATTGGATAATGTTCGACAAATAGGTAGGGTTTGGGAATGACGGCTCCTAACTTTTTCAACATACAATATGAATCGTAATTGATAAAAACCTTTTTATTGATTGCTTGCTCTTGCAGCCGTTGGGCGTTTTCCTTATCATTCTGACGGAGCAATGCCTTCATGCAACAGAAGATAATTCCTCCATCATATACGCCCACGTCCAGCAGACAATACACATATTCCAGAATAGTGCTTTCTTTAATTTTCCACCCTTCCGATGTATAAATGGGAAAAGGCTGCGGAACGTTGTCTTGTGCTCTTCCGGCATAGTATCGCTGGATAAGCATTTGCTTCAATACATCCTTTGGCGCATCCAGGCTTTTCATTATTTCCTCATTTATAATCAGTTGTATTTCTTCCGGAGGAAGTGAATCTTGGGTGTGGTTGGTCAGGTGATAGAGTAAATGTTTATGTGTATAACTGTTCTGTTGTACGGTGTATTTTTCGGACATCCGCTTTATCATGTCCACTTTTTGTTCATAATAGGGATATATGAACCGGTTATTGATAATGATATTCAAGATATTGGCATCAGGATGATTGAGCAGTGACTTGTCCAGCCGGTTCTCGAAGAAATCCCTTGCGACTCCTCCTTCTTCCGGAGTCTTTACCTTATTGAACATTTCGGAGACAACGTAGGGCGAATGATTCAAAATCTGTTGTTCTTCCGGAGTAATACAATCGGGAGTTTCTCCGAACAGTGCCTGATACGCCTCTTCATAATTTGATATTTTCAGAATGAATTGTACGATTGTTCTTATATTTCGAGATTCATCGCCGTTTTGGGGACGATGTCTCTTCATATGTGCCTTGATTTCCTTTAGGGTCATGCGTTGGTATAGGATACCTTGTGTGTGCTGGCTCGGGTAATCCAGTAAAGACTGGTCTGCTTCCAGTAAATGGTATTTATGGAACAGTTCCTCGCATTCCTTAATCCCGCTATAAGTGGAGGTCGTATCCAATAAGTCGTTCAGGTAGATTTCACCCACTTTCAGTTTGGTCTTGTTTTCTTCTTCTTGCTGCTCCAGCCTTTCCATAAAAGTGTTGAAGATTCCTTTGGCCTGCTCAAAATTTTTAGCCTTTTGGAGCATAAAGTTCAATGAGTAGCCATCACAGTTATTCCCCATACGGTTCCATAAATCATAGGCATAAGAGGACGGTATGTTTTCGAGTGCTCCATTCAACACTTCGGTCTTGTTCAGGAACATACTGGTATCCTCTTTTTTGTCGACAGACAGTTCTGTCAGTTCGTTGAAGAATGCAACCAGCTCTTCCGGCTGGCTGAATCTTTTGAAAACTTCCAGCCAGGTGTAGGGAGCAATAAAGTTGAAGAAAAAGACTGCATCGTCGTGGGGAACTACCCCTTTATCATTCTTCTGCAAGAAGTTCTTGATGTCGTGTATGTCAGCCAGAGTCTGTGCTTTATGCATAAGCTGCCTGGCGAAATTACGTATTCTTTTCTCTTTCAGTTCTGTCAGATAAGTCTCATTGTTGCTTTCCTGTCCATGGGCGCTCTCTGCAGAATCGGAGAAGAAATCATCTATGTCGTCATCATCGGCACTTGGGGAAGCTTCGTATATAAAGGAAGCGTTGAGGTATATTTCTTTGGCTTCGTCCATGTCGAGGAACCGTACCAATTCTGTCTGAAATTCAATATACGAGTTTTCTATATACTTGTCTTGCATTTGCCCTTGTTCATTGAGCAAATCCTTGTGTACAATGTCCTTATCTTGTTGTGTCTGCAGTCTGGGTAAGAGCCACCGCAGCACATTCAGTTCTCTCCTATTATATTTTTTTGTTAATTTCCAAATATGGATGGCCTCTGCATTGGTAGGAGCAAAATTGGCTATATTGCCAATATAGGCGTCCACCCAATCAATGGAAACGCCTTCCGGGTTTGTTCCCAGTTCCTTACTTGTATATAGCGTTTGTTCGTTTTTATAAATGCGGCTTACAACATCATTGATGATATACTGTTGGAGTTCGGGGGCATTTACCGAACAGTTTTTCACCCGATGCAGGATCTTGGTTGTATTTTTGAAAAAGTTCGGTCTGTCTTTGTAGTAGATATAGCGGAATATGCCCTTTATGGCTTTCTTTTCAGTTGCCAGTAGGTCATCGGACGGTTCACTGCTATAGTACTGGAAAACCTGGGTTACTATGATGTCTTCAACTTCAAATGTGTCCTTTTCAATGTCCTGATAATAAATCAAATCATCTACTTTGCCTGCCAATTCACAGATGGTGCTTCTGTCGGCCTTTTCGTAACTGTTCTCATAGGTGAATTTGAGGAAATCGAGCAATAGGTCTATTTTATTGCGGCTTCTCTTTTTCCACATCCACAAACATTTTATGGCGTGGCAGAGTTGTCGAAGCATGGATTTCTGCAGGTTGCTTAAATTGCTGTTCTGGAACTGGTTGTTATATCTGGTCTTGATTCTGTCTATGTCGAAAAACAAGGAACCGATAGTCATGCCGGCTTCGGGTCGGAGTTTAAGATAGCCGTATGTCCTGAGCTCGCGGGCATATTCATTTATTTTTTTGAAGGATAAAGGTTTGATGCCCACTTCGACTATGGCCGGAGGAACCATTTCATTGAAAGTAAGCATGGATTTCACTTCCTTGAAGCTATAGCTTGTAGTGGCAATAACCTTGAAGTCCGGATTGCCGATGTGAAGGATTTCCGATAACTTGCGAAGTAATTCTCTGTCAATGGGTATCGGCTTTTCATTCTCTTCTTTCCAAAACAACAGCTGCAAATCGTCCAGTAGAAGAATTTTTTTGCCATGCTGGAATTGGGATACAGAAAGCCGTTCTAACTGTTCTTTGGTCGTATCGGCATTCAAAATGACCACATAATATTCCTGAGGGAGCTTTTTCAGCATTCGGCAAACGGCAATAGTCTTTCCCGAAGTGGATTGACCGGTGACGATGATTGTCTTGTTTGTGCTGTCAAACTCCTCTTTAAGTTTGTTGTCTACTTCCGGACGGATAAAATAGTAGTCCAGGTTGCCTCTGCGACGGTTGGCTTGGCTGTTGGGAATAATTTTATCATACTCCATCTTATGGCAAGAGATTGCGCAAAAGGGATTATTGAGAAAACTTTCACGATCCTTGACCAACGCGTCCCTTAGCTGCTCCAGCGTATTGCACTGCTTCTCATACCGCTCGATAACGGTATCGTCGTCCAGGTGCTTTTGCATGTATTCCGCATAGAAGTCTTTCCATAAAGTAGTGTTTGTCCAGTCTTCCTGGGTGTATTCCAATGTCGGATTCTGATAGAAATAGATATGTTTGTTGGATGCATTTTCGATGGCAACATTAAACTCTCCGATGGTCTTGGAGCGTATCCAGTTTCCGGCGAAGAAGATGATGACGTCACATTGCCTTATCTCTGAATTTATGATTTCCTGCGTATCGCCTTTAGCTAAATCGTTGTCTCCATTTTTTTCGTGCCGGTGCACTACAATATTGAGTTCGCTGTTGTTTCTTTCCGTCAGGACTTTTTCCATTAAATCCCTTTCTTTCTGAAAACTCAGCGAAGAGGCTATAAATACATGGTATGTTTTCATAATATAGTGTTGGTTACTTCCTATGTGTTGTTGTTTACGACTAGCGGAATGCCGGCTGTGATACATCTGTCATACGCTTTTGAGCTTTCCTTCAATTCATCATACGGACGTATATCGGGATGCACAAAGCGTTTCTTTTTGAAGATGTCTCCCATTTCCTTGCTGCCATAGATTAACTCTTCTTCTTCGGCGGTGGGTTTACGGAAGCCAAGCAGCAGCTTCTCCATGTTCCAACGGTTATGTTCGACTTCGGCAAGCAATGTTATCTGGTCGTTGTCCAGTTTCACGTAACCATCCGTAATGCCTATGGAGCGTAGCTTGGGACTAATGGAATATGCACTGTACAAATTGGACCACTGAAGGGATACGGACAGTTTGTTCCATGAGTCTTTCAGCTCATTGTCAGGTGGGCATGATTGAGGCACATTTCCATATTTATTCTTGAAATCGTATATATAATTGATGATTTGTCCCTCCCTCCGGCTTTTTTTGTCCAAGTCGTAACAGTTGTCCAGCATTCCAAAAGGAAAAACATGGGAATATTTATGAATCGCTTCATCTTTCTTTTTACTGTTAAGCATATTGAGCAGTGCACTGGAGGTTTCCTGACGGACAAAAACTGGGATGTTTTCATCATATACATCGTCCGGCAGATATAATCCCATTGCCATGCTTTGAGGAGGATAATTGAGACAGACGGCAATCGTCAATACCTGGCCTGAGTCATGTACCCATTCTTTAATTAGGTTCTGGATGGCAGGAGTTTCCGCACGGCCTTTGATAAATTCGAATTCCACATCCAGAAAGTCTGCATCTTTTCCTTTAAAACGGGTGGGAAGGACAAATCTCTCGTGCCTTTCGTCCTTGCTCATGTCGTAATAATGGGTAGACGATATCTCGAAATAATGGCGGTATCGTCCACAAAAGAAATTCATTTCCCGGTCGGCATTTTCATCAATGAAGGTAATGACACTTTTTATGTTCTTGTCCCGGCAGAAGTTTGGAAAATGCAACAGATGGGCAGCTTCCACTCCTATTGCCACTCCCATACGGCTCATACCGATGATAACAAGATGAACATGTTTTTCGCTTTCGTAGGTTATTGCCTCACGGTCGAGAGGAGGATATTCAATGCAGTTCTCCCCTTTTCCGTATTGCCGGCTTACCAATATCTTTTGGGCCCAGCCCTCGTAGAAGTTAAAGGGATGGAATTCTATATATTTTCTCCATTCGGCAGACAAATCGGTCAGTTGGAAAGCGGCAAAAGTAGTCTGATATTCGAAAAGAACGGTGAATGGTATGAGGGAACATTTATTGCATCGTTTATGAATGTCAACTATCTTTTTCAGGCAGTCTATGTTCAGTGAGTCATGGTCATGTTCGTTCCTCTCTCCGATAAGGAATACTTCGCGCGCTTTGGTAGTATAGAGTTTTTCCAACTCCTCGATAGAGTCGCGCCGGGCACGCAGCACCACAATTCTTTTTTCATTTTTGGCATCCAGTTCCGTATGGATTTTGCTACGGATTTCTTGTGCCGGTTGGGTACTCTGAATCAGAATATGGCAATTCCCATAATGTGTGTCATCGCAAATTTGCTGGATAAGAGTGGGGACCATGTTGTCAAAACCGATAATGACGATGTGGTTTTGCAAAGGGTAAACGATATCGCCTTCACGATATCGCTCAACTCTGCGTTCCAGCATATTGGAGATTACGGATATCAATAATCCGCAGAACAAAATTAATCCCAGCACTACGACCAATAGAGAGAACCAACGCAGATAAGGTGGTACTTCCACAATATTCCCCGGATCGATGAACAGACAAATCAACTGAAGCAAACGCCCCATAGGTACGTCTTTATCAATACCGGTCCATTCTTCAAGAGACGGCTCAGGAAAGATAAATGCAAAACTTATCAGATATATCAATAAGAAAACAGTTACTATGACTCCGAAAAGCCAAGCAAGCTGCCTCCATCCTTTTCCGGAAAAAGAGCGGTCAAAATGAAGGGCAAAAAGTCTTGTTAGCAGATTCATATTTGTTTTGTCATTAGGCAGTTTCCTTTTTTTCAGTTTCTTGTTTCAATTCTTTTCTGATATTCTCTTTCAGTTTATTGATTTCTTTCTCATCGTTATTGATAATCTCCCGTTTTTCTTTTTCCTGATACAAGGATGCAAGAATGTTTCTTTCTTGTTCCAGATTCAATGAGAATACATCTATTAATCTCTTGATACATAGAAAAAAACAGATGCATACGCTAAGGGAAATGATGGCATGGAGTGTCATCAGGTAGGTCATTCCACGCGATGGAAAGAATTGAATAAGGTTTTGGAATGTAGTGCATGTCACAATCAATGCTGCAACCAGAAAGAGAATGATAAAGGCAGGAATCACGAATTTCCACCAGTGCCGGATAGGATAATACTTGTTCTCACTCGTCCTCATAGTACTATAATAGATATTGGATTATTATTTCTTCTGTATGTCGAATCCCAGTTTCATAATCAGTTTCAGTGTCTGTATGGCTGTTTGCCGGTCGTATTCTCGTTCTGAGTCCGGTAACTCTTCGTATGGTACAAGTCCGGGATGTGTCTTTAATTCATCATTGCGTGTCTCTCCGTATTTCCATCCTTCTTTCACTCTTCCCAAAGCCCATACTTCATGTACATTGCGTGCCATGGCTTCTGTGAGTTCCGTCAAATTATCCGGTAAAGTGATATTTTCTGTGTTCAAAGGGGACGGTGTGTATGTTTTCATTTTCTGTTATTTAAAATGTGGAAGTAAAAAGTTTATTGGTAGCAATATTAGGCATTTCGGACGACAGAAACAAAAAAAAGGAAAGCTATTTCCAAAAAACATGCAGATTACAATGGAAAAAACATTGCAACCTGCATATAAATCGGGAGAAGCGGGAATTATAAGTTAGCTTCCGTCACCACCTGCCCGTCAAACAGATTGATGATACGTCCGGCAAATCCGGCATCATGTTGTGAGTGTGTCACCATGACAATCGTAGTACCTTCCTTATTCAGTTCATTCAGTAGTTCCATTACCTCTTTTCCGTTCTTTGAATCGAGGTTACCGGTAGGCTCATCGGCAAGTATCAGTTTAGGGTTTGATACGACTGCACGGGCGATTGCCACGCGTTGCTGTTGTCCGCCGGACAATTGTTGCGGGAAGTGCTTGCTGCGGTGCATGATTGCCATACGCTCCATAGCGGTTTCCACCCGGCGCTTGCGTTCGGTGGCAGGAATGCCCATGTAGAGTAACGGCAGTTCGATGTTTTCGTATACATTCAGCTCATCAATCAGGTTGAAACTTTGGAATACAAAGCCGATGACTCCTTTACGCAAGTTGGTACGTTGGGCTTCTGTATATTTGGATACTTCCGTCCCATTCAAGTAATATTCTCCGGATGTAGGATTGTCCAACAGACCGAGGATATTCAGTAAAGTGGATTTTCCGCAGCCTGAAGGTCCCATGATAGCAACAAACTCCCCTTCTTTCACTTCAATGTTTACGTCGTTCAAAGCCAGAGTCTGTACTTCCTCGGTCTTGAAAATCTTCTGTAAATTTACTGTCTTAATCATAATGCTTTGGTTTTTATGGTTTATAAATATTTCATTTCTTACTCGGATTTGATGCAGTCAATCGGATTTGTTTTGTTCAGCAAATAACTTTGCAGACACACTGTGACGGCAGATATTATCCAGACAATACATAGTGGCAATAGAAAGTCCATAACGGTGAAGGGGGCTTTATAGGCAAACTGTTCATGCCAATGGTGCATGAGCCAATAGACAATGGGGACAGCTAGAATATATGCAAGCAGAATTTGCAGGCAGAATGGTTTATTCAGCAACAGCACGATTTGTCGGGATGTTGCTCCATGAATCTTGCGAATGCTGATTTCGCGGATACGCTGGCGAGTGGCATACCATGAAATGCCGAATAAGCCGAAGCAGGTCAATATCAAGCCAATCAGAGAATAGGCGATAAGGAGTTTGGAGAGAGACAAGACTTTACCATTGCGTTTCATAAAGTCTTGGTGCATGTCTGTGTATTGAAATATCTCCCCTTCATTCATCTTTTCCCATATTTGGGCTATTTGATGTAGTGTTTCTTGTTTATTGCTTTCAATCAGCTTAATCTGCAGATAGTTGGCACCCGACATTCTCTCTGTAGGTGGAAGGTAAAGTATGACCGGGGTAATTTCATTTTCCAATGAACTGAACGGGAAGTCCTCTAATACACCGCCGATGATGTATAAAGAATCGGCAGACTGGTCAAATTCTTTCAAAGGTTTTCCAATGGCATTTATTCCTGCTGGAATCAGCATTCTGACATAGCTTTCGTTGACCAGTGCAGGATAGGCATATTGTTTTTGCAGTTGTTCGGGAGCGTTACCGGACAAGAGTTTGAACCCCATCGTTTTTACCAGATTGGCATCACTATACAGCATTAATAGGTAGGAACTTTTTTCCGTACCGTCGGCTTGTTTGATGGATAGCTCACGTATCCATGAATTCAATATGGAGCCTTGTGACAGGGCGATGGACTCTATTCCTTGTACATGTTTCTCCAGCTCTTCTTTAAGTATTGTAGCCGGTGCGGCATTGAAATCTCCTATTTCAATCCGATTTTCGTAACAGTAGGCCCGTTCCTTGATGAGATTGATTTGTTCATTGGCAACGAGAGTAGCGAATATCAGCCCTATAGAAATGGAAAACTGAAGAATGACCAGCAAAGCTATGAAACGTTGTTTCTTTTTACCTCCGTAAAGTGTCTTGTATTCGCTGAATGAGAGTTGTGAAAGTCTATGGCTGATATACCAAGCAGGGACAATGGACATAACTAGTACAAAGAGCACTAACAAGGGTAGCATCTGTAGGCTGAAAAAGAAATGTACGTTTAAATGGGATGCAAATAATCCATTGAAAAAAGACAGACAGTCGTTGATGATGAGTAAAGATAATCCGAATGCCAGCAGCACAGTGAGGAATGCATCACCAAACAGTTGGATGCGGATATCCTTCAAGCTGCTTCCCATCAGTTTCTCCACATGTATCATTTTGAGCTGTTGCAATACACGGCTCAGGCTCATGTTGGTATAGTTGCAGCAGGCTATGATAAGTACCAACAAGGCGGCAGCAAGGCTGATATACAATAATTGCACATTACTTTGATTGATATACGGCAGAGGTTGTTGTGTACCGTAGTCCGGTGTAGTAAAGTAGATGTCGGACAGAGGGTCGACGTAATATTGTGTCTTTTCCGGAATCAAAGTGGGAATTTTGTCGTGGTTGATTTTTTCGGTAAACTGTTGGGCATCGGTATTTGGAATTAGTTTCAGAAACGTCATTCCACCCCAAAAGTCTTTGTTATTCCCGGTAATCATGTCGAATTGGAGCAATGATTGTGACCGTGACTTTAATATGGCTGCCACTTCATAACTTTGGGTATCAGTCATGGTTTTTATTTCCAGCAATTCTCCTAATGGATTTTTATCTCCAAACAGTTTATGTGCAAAAGCTTCACTGAGTGCTACTTTGCCCGGTTGTTCCAATACTTGCTTTAAACTACCGGCAATGGGATGATAGTGGAAGAAATGTTGCAAAGTAGTATCGGCAGATATAAAGGTTATATCGTGGTAAATCTCCCCTCCATATTTACAATATTGTGGAACCAGAGAATTGATACGCAGGTAGTCTTCCACTTCTGCATATTTTTCTTTCAGCATAGGGGGAATATTGGCATCAGCATAGGCCACCTTGCTTCCGTCCTGCATCGGATTATCCTGACGCAGACAGAAAATACGGTTCTTGTCCCGATTGCCACTCTCTATATTGTAATCATGTACATAATAGGTGAACAGCAAGTTTGTACATGCTAGCCCTATAGCCAGACTGACTATAGAAATGAAGAAGAAAACTTTGTTTCTCCACCAACTGCGGGTAATTATTTTTAGGATTGTAAGTATGGTCATAATCTTTAGGTAAATATATTTTCTTATTCGTTTTTAATGACTTCTGCCGGATTTGTCCTTGCTATTTTCAGAATACGGAAAATAATAGTCAGAGTAGTAATGACAGCTACGATTATGAAGATTGAAATCCAAAATAGCGGGCCATCATTAAAGAATACGATATACATGTTTTTCCATAACTGCAGTATGGCATAACATAAAGGAAATGCCATTGTTGCCGAGAGTACAAGCTGATAAATATACGTACGGGCAAACAATATGATAATCTGTTTCAATCCTGCACCATTTACTTTACGGATTGCCACTTCCTTTTGTCTGCGTTCCGTATCCAGTGTGATTGCCGAATAGACGCCTAATAAAGTGATTATAAGGCTGACAAATGAGAAGAATAAGATTATCCCTTTCATGTTGTTCTCGATGGCTTGCGCTTGGTGAATGTCTTCCTGCAAGGTCGAAATGTGTAATTGTATACTCGGTGGAAGATTCTCTTCCAGCATTTTCTTAACGAAAGCCTCTACTTCTTCTGCTTTTCCGGGTACACACTTCAAATAGCAATGACCTACATAATATTTGAAATCACAAGGCAGAAAGACGAAGCCCTGGCTCTGATTGTAAGTGTCGGCTACAAAATCGGAACAAATGCCGCATACCGTGTAGCTATCTTGATAATTGTACAAGGTGGTTCCCAGTAAATCCTTCTTTATACGTTCTACCAATTTACGGTCTGCTACCATGTCACTATTTGTCTTCAGGACATGCCCGGAGAGAATGGGGATATTCATAAACTCGAAAAAGTTATTAGGAACATTCATTATATTGACTTCAAGGCTACTTTCCCGGTTATCTTTTTCTGTCTGCATGCTTGTTCCCGAAATACCTTTCAGATAATTAATATCTGTCAGCATTTTATCTTTTATATCCGGATGTTGACTGATGCGCTCTATGAGAGCAAGCTTTTCGTCATTTTTCATAAAACGGTAATCCATAGGAATACTGATGATTTCGGACTTTTCTTTTTCTGTCAGTGTGTTGAACAGTGTGGAACCGGTCTTGTTAGCCTGCAAATATAAAGCGACTGTAAAGACTATGAATAACCAACAGATGAAAAATTGGATACCCAAAAGACAATTTCGTATCTTCTGTTTGTGGCGTTTGGATTTGTTCTTGTAAATACTTGACTGGATGGAGGCATGCTTCATCCTCCATACGGTAAACAAGCAGAGTAATAAGCATAGTAAAATAACGCCTGCCATATATTCTATTGTCTGTATCAATAATAGGTCCCGTTCAATGACTAATGTGAAATCAAATAAAGAGAATGAAAGGTAAGGGGTAAATATTTCTATCAGACAGAAAGTCAATAAGAAGGCTATGAACGAAATGATAATGGCTTGGGTAAAAAGTAACCAAAATAGTTTGTTGCCATTACTTCCATTCACTTTACGAATGCCGAACTCGTGCGAACGGTTCAGATAACTCCCCGTCAAAAAATGAAAAAAGTTGAGTAGACCAGTCAGTAGAATCAAAAGGCCGACAATGAATGTGATTCCGGCAAAGTAAGGGGCAACGGATTTCTCCCGAAAAAGTTTTCCGAAATTCGAGGCTGATACGGTATTTTTCTCATTGAATATTGTGTGCTTCAAGTCCATTGCACGGAAACTAGCTTCAAGTTGCGCGGATGTTTTGCCCGGACGAAGAAGAGCAAAAGTAAGTCCACCGGTCATACTGTCTCGTCCATCGAATTGTATAAGTCCTTCGCTGTCGTTCAAGATTAACATATCAATCTTTTGGAGAAAGCTAAGGCTGGTATTCAATGGAATATCTTCTATTATCGCTTGTATGGTATAGATGGTACCTCCTGTTCGTGGTGTGGTATCAGGTGAAGAGAAAAGCCGTTGTGCTAAGGTCATTCGCTTTCCTATCGGATTCTCTCCGAGACCAAATATTTTGTGTGCCAGAGAGCGTGTCAGTATCACGGCATTGGGAGTTTGCGATGCTACAGCCCATGAACCTTGTAATACTTCCGGGGTGAACACGCTATGGTAGGCTGTATCTACTTCCATAGCATATAAATCTTCGTAAGGCAGTTCTTCCTTGTCGATAGTTTCCACATTGTAGCTACGTGGGCGGGGATAGGCAACAAAAGTAAATGCTTCTACTTCTTGGAATTGCAATTGGCGCAGACTCTCAAACAACGTAGCGGGAGTTCCGGAATAAGGTTCTTCTGCTGGAGTGTATAGGTTTATGTCTGCAATGCGTTCCCAGTGGGTAAAGCACTTGTCGGTAGAATTTATATAGCGGCTGCAATATAGGCAGATACTAAAACAAAGTATACCTACCGACAGTCCGATGATAGAGATGATATTCTGTGCCTTGTACTTTAATAGGTTTCTGAATGCTGTTTTAATATAATGTCTTATCATAATAGTATCATTATTGTATTATTCGCTTTTGATTACTTCCGCCGGATTCTGTCGTGCAGCCTTTTTTACTTGATAAACCAATGTTAATATGGAAATTAATGATATGATGATTGCTGCAATAATGAACAACCAACTGCTGATGTTGGCTTTGTAGGCAAAATCTTTCAGATAAATGGTTATTCCCCAATAAGATATAGAAATGGCAATCAAAAATGACATTGCTAATATGATAATGTATTTTTTGAGTAATAACAATAAAATTTCCTTATGTGTAGCGCCATGTACTTTTCGTATAGCTATTTCCCGGTATCTTTGTTGTATGTCAAATAAGGACAATCCAAACAAAGCTATTGAGGATATTAGAATGGCCATAAAGGCGAAAAAGGAATAGGTAATAGTTATTTGCTTGTCTGACTTATAGAGATTCTCAACTTCCTGTTTTGCAAAAGTATAATTGAAGGCTCCATCAGCATTGTCGTTGTGTAGGTTTTCCAGGAAGGCAACGGCATCTTTTTGATGTCCTGGAGCAATTTTAGCTTGCAAAGGAATTTGTGAAAGATATGTTTCACCGTATATAAAAGCTATAGGAAGAACCGGTTGGGATAAATGTCCGCAATAAAAATCTTCGACGATACCTATAATCTGATAAGGGCTCAAATCCCTACGCGGCCATAAAGGTTGTTGGGGTTCCAGCCGGGCATTGATTGCGCTTTCGAGTCCGAAGAGTTGCATGGCTTTTTGATTGAGAATCAGTTTTGCTTCACCTTCATGGTCGATGTCGGCATCCCATAAACGTCCCTGGGATAAACGGAAGCCATGAAATCTTATTTCTTCTTCTGTTATGGGAATGCAATACAATTGTTTGAAATTGGCTTCTCCGAGCTTACGGAAAAGTACCGGAGATTCTGTGAAATATTCATAAGGGGATAAAGAGTAATTCCATGCCGTGAATAAAGGAGAGGCATTCATTGCAGTGGATATATTTTCTTTGGAGGCTTTGCGCAAGGAGGTCTGTTTCAGATATTCTGCTTCAGTGGTAGGCTGTTTGCGTTCATAGCGTTCAAAATGGACTTTAACGATAGAGTCTGTGTCATAGCCTAAATCTATATGAGTCATTTCATACAGTTGTTTGGCGAAGAACATGGAAACAACTATTAGAATGAATGCCACGATATACTGAATACTCAGATAGAGGTTTCTTACAACAGACGATTTTTCACCACTGCCTATTTTCCGTAATGAATGGATAGGCGTGTTGTATTTGAATTTAAAAAACGGATAGATTGAAGCTGTCAATGGCTGTAAAATCAGGATAGCTATGGTTATTCCTATGTCAAATATACCATTAGGTTGTTGAATGACATCAAAATATTTATTTAAGGGAAAGACGGAAATCTCGACAAGGAACCAGGCTATAAATAATGATACAAGTGTCAGACATAAATTCTCGATATATAGTTGGGAGAATAGCTGTGCTGAATTGTTTCCAAAAACCTTCTTTAGTCTGAATTCTTTGCTTCGTTTCAATAATACAACCGTATAAAGACTCATAAAATTGAAGATGCCTACAATTAAAATTAGTACAGCAACAAGTGCCAATAGATGTAGCTGTGGTAAATTCCCCCTTTGCAGCATGTCCTGCCAAACATCAATGGCTGGATGAAAATACACTTCACGCATGGGAAGCAGTTGATACCTGAATTCAACATCCGCAGCACGTGGAGATTGCCGGAACGCTGCATGCCGTGCATTTATCTTCGTAAAGGAGGCCCCTTTATGAATTAATGCCATTTTCATCGGGAAACGGAACTCCCAATCCTTCTGCAATGTTTCAGGAACAAGCAAGTCGAAATGAAGCGAGCGTTTCCCTCTGTCTTTGCCGATAACTCCGGTCACCGTAAGAGGGTCACCGGTAGAGTATTCAATGGTTTTGCCGATAGGATTTATGTTCCCGAATAGTTTCTCACTCAGCTCTTCTGTGATAAAGGTGGTTTGTGGAGACGCCGCCCATGATTCGGCTTTTCCATATTTCATGGGAAAATCAGTCACTATTAGAAACAAGCTGTCTGCTACAATCGTTTCTACATCAATATGTTTTTCTTCCTTTATGATATAGTCTTTATTGAACCATACGAAAGTGGACATCGCTTCTATGTCTGCATCTTCGAGGGGACCTCCGATAACTGCCGTTTTATTGTTGTCATCTTTGTATTCCTGCACCATGATGCCTATCCGGTCTTTGTTGGGACTATAACAATCTACATCATTTTCCTGCTTCACGTAGCGGAATATAATAATGACACAAGCCAAGCTCAGTGCCAGTCCGATAATATTGATTACCGTATATACTTTAAACCTACTTAATGTTCGGATATATAATAGTATGAGTTTCATATTCGTGTCTTTTATTCGTTTTTCATAATGCTTGCCGGATTGATGTTGGCAGCCTTGCTGATTTGCCCAATAATAGTCAACAAGGAGATGGCAGTTGTTATGGCTACTGCTACGGCAAACAAGTCGAATGTCAAAGGGGCTTTGTGGGCAAAATCCTGCAAATAGAGGGTAATGGCAATCCATGACAAGGGTATGGATAGCAAAGTGGCGACTCCCATGACCGAGAGATACTTTTTAATGAGTAAGGGATAAATATCCTTTGCTTGCGCACCGTTCACTTTGCGTAAACCTATCTCACGGTAACGTTGCCGAATATCGAACAAGGATATTGACAATAATCCCAATGAAGAGATGAAAATGGCTATTCCGGCAAAGAGCGTATAAATGTTCACCACTTGACGGTCTTCACGATACATCTTTTGGAGTTCATCTTCTATCAGCGTATATTCAAAGTCGGTTCTTCCCGTAGATTCTTCGTATAAGCGGCGCAGGAAATCAATGACTTTGGCTTTATTCTCGTGCTTATACGAGGCTGTAACAGTATAAATTCCGCCTATGCTTGCATCGTGATAATAGATGACAACCGGTTGGATGGATTGTGAAAGGTGCCGAACATTGAAATCCTTTATGACCCCTACTATCTCGCAAGGTGGATTGTAGAAATCCGGTAAGCTGCTTGAGGCGTAGTGTGGTTCTTCAGGTTGCAGCTTGTCTTTGGTGATGTCTTTTATTCCATAGACTCTTTTAGCGGTTTCGTTGATAATTACCTTGAAACTGTTTTTGGTGAACGCTTCATCTATGGAGTCGTTCCATAGGCGCCCCTCTACAAGTTGAAAATCGTATATTGCCATGGAGTGGGTCGTTAAATGTGCAGATAATGCCGGATGGAAACCGTTTTCGGCTCTGTTGAGCGCAAAACTGTCAAAACGGAAGTCGGTGAACAGCAAGTCGTTTCCTCTGCTCCAATGCTCAAACAGAGTGCTTTCACTCATTCGTTTATTGACCAAAGCATTACTTATATATTGTCTTTTTCCTTCATCCAATCCCTCCTCTTTAGTTGTTTTATATAAGCCCAATTTATCGACATACATCCGGCAAGTTATCACATCGTGCGAGCGGAAACCGAGGTCGGCGCAGAGCATATACTCCAACTGCCGTACAAAGAATAGAGAAACGGTTATTATAAAGATGGTTACGACATATTGAAAACACAGTAATATCATGCGTGACCGTGTGGAAAAGCGTGAAGATGCCAGCTCGCGTATGGAGTTGACGGGTCTGCTACATGTGTATTTCAAGAACGGATAAACAGTAGTCAGCAATGGCAATCCTAAAAGTACGATGGCAGAGACCTTCCGGTCAAAGCCGGAGTCTGTTGTGGTAGGTATATAAAGTTCATGGAAAAAGAAAAACCTGGTTATTTCTATTAAAGCCCAGCAAAGGAGTAATGCCAGTCCCGTCAATAAGATGTTCTCGGCATATATTTGCAGGAAAATGTCTGTCCTGCCTGCACCGAACACTTTTTTCACCCCAAACTCTCTTGACCGCTTGGACATGATGACAGTGTAGATGTTGATGAAGTTCAGCAGCCCTATGATACCTACCAGGAAGGCTACTACCATCAATACCCGGACATAGCTTTGGTTGCCATATTGATAGTTCTTGTTTTCTTTTCCGTGGTCTTTATCGTAATATAAATCTTTCAAAGGCAAATACTGATAGCGTACTGTCTCATAAGTGCTCCATTTGCTGCGGGGGTGTTCTTTTGAATACTTTTTATTCAGCAGTGCAATGTCTGTATCCGGTGCCATCAGCATGGCGTATATAGGGTCGAAAAAAAGGAATTCATCCAGTTCATCCGACATAAATATATCCGGCATCCATGATGTCTTGGTATCGGGGTCGTCCACCACTCCTATAATAGTGAATTTATTCCCTTTTGTGTTTTTGAAAGTAGCGCCTATGGCATTCTTCCCTCCCAGCTTCTTCTTCCAAAAAGAACGGGTGATGACAACATCCCTCGGGCGGACTATTCTTCCGCTTCCGGCAATCACCCTATATGGAAAGATTTTGAAGAAGGTGCTGTCTACAGAAAAAGCGTTCGCTGCAATTTCTTGTTCACCGAACAGAGCGGGCATATCCGATATTTGATAAATCACCGTAAATTGTTCTACGTCAGGATTCTTTTCCAATCCCGACCGGTAGCCTCCCAAGAAGTTCTCACCACTGCTGGTAGAGGTTTTTATCAGGCAAATGCGTTTATATTCGGGAAAGCATTGGTTCACTGTATTTTCTTGGTGGATATATCGGGCTACGGTGAGTACGCAAGCCAAACTGCACGCCAGTCCCAATACATTGATAAGGGTGTATGCTTTGAATTTCAGCAATGCATTGATGGCTAAGATTATTTGTCTCATAGTGCGTAGTTTTATTTCATTATCAATTCTTCCGCCTCGCCAAAGGTATCATATCCCGTTGTAATTACCCAATCTCCGGGCTGCAAACCTTCCGTAATCTCGTATTGTTGCGGGTTTTGGCGACCGATGCCAAGCGGCACACGCACGGCTTTTGTCCTTGTGGCGTTCAGTTTGTAAATCCATTGTCCGCCGGTACTCTGGTAGAAGTTGCCGCGCGGGATGATGAGCGCCTCTTCCGGCTGGCCTAACTCAATCTGTACCCGGAAGCTCTTGCCTACACGTACGTTGTCGGGCATGTCACCGGTGAAGACGAGGTCTACGTCGAACGTGCGGTCTTTGACTTCGGGAACCACTTTCGTGATGCGCAACGGGTATTTTCTTCCCTGATAATTGATGGTGGCAGGCAATCCGGTGATAATGCGGTCGATGTAGTATTCGCTCAGGGAAGTATGCACTTTATATTGGTCCAGCACCTTGATTTCCGCAATGCTTTCACCGGAAGCGACCTGCTGTCCCGGAGTCACCTTGACAAAACTGAGCTGGCCGGCGACGGGAGCTTTCACCACCAGGTTGCCGAGCCGTTCGCAGGCGCGTTCATACTTCTTCCGTTCCCGTTCGCGGTCGTTCCTGATGAGGTCTTTGCGGATGACGGTGACGGCAGAGTCATGACGGAGGCTTTCCCTTTGAAGATGGGCATTTTTCACTTTATAGTTGTATTCGTCCTCGGAAACTTCGAGCTGCGCCTTGCTCTTGATGCCCATGCGGTACTCCTCCTTGTCAAGGGCAAAACTCTTGCGCAGGCGGTTGAGGTCATAATCGGTCTGCAGGGCTTGTTGTTGCAGGTTCAGGCTTTTCTGCTCCATTTCAATTTCTTTTTCGCGGTAGGTGATAAGCTGCTTTTCCCAGTCGTCGCGCTGGTCTTCGATACTGCGCAGCAGGTCGGGGTTTTCCATGACGAGGATGGTATCTCCTTGCCGGAGCAGGCTCCCCTCCTCTCCTATGATGCGTTCCACGCTTCCGGCTTCACGTGCATTGACCTTGATGGTAAGGATGGGCTGAATCACTCCCTCCACATCTACATATTCCATAAATTTGCCGTTCTTGACTTCGGCTATCTGTATGTTGTCTTGCTCGATACGCAGTTTGCTGGGACCCAGCGAAAGGGTGACTACATAAATCAGGAAGGCAAGGAAGGCAACGCCTCCCGCCAGATAGTAGCGGTAACGGATGTACCAGGGTTTCTTTTCAAGTTTTATATCCATAATGCAATATTTTATATACTCTTTTTTTACTTTTCAGATACCCCCTTCAGAAGTACTTCTGAATAAGGGTTCCGAGTTTTACTAAAACTTTACCGGAGATTTAGTAAATCGTCACCGGAGTTTTAGTAAATCTCCGGCCAGCTTTTACTAAAACTATTCCACGATTCTATTACTGTATAGATTCTTCATTAGTAACCCTTTCCAAGTCTTCTGCCAGTGGCCTCTCTTTTTCAAAGTCATATAGCGTGATGCTTCTCAGTGCATAGTACAAACTCCAATAGTTGTACAAAGCCGTTATATAGCTTCTCCGGGCCGTATCTTTTTCCGTGATGGATGCATTGAGGTCGAGTACCGAGGACTTGCCGAGCAGATAGAGTTTTCGGGCTACTTCGGCGCGTCGTTGGGCTGTATGGTCCGTGCGGGCGGCTATGTTTACCCGTTGCGCCTGCAGGTTGAATTGCTTTACGAGTTTCCGTACGTTCAAGTCGAAATCCGTCTTGTCTTGCTCTACCTGCGTGTAGACAAGGTCTCGGTTGGAACGGGCCACGCGTACTTGTCCCCTTCCGCGCCCCCAGTCCAGGATTGGGAGGGTAATGCCCAAGCTGACGTACTGCTGGTCCAGTGGATTCCGGTAGGCATCTTTCAGCTTGTCGGCAGTTTGTGTCAAGCCGAAGCGCAGGTAGATGTCTGCCTTCAGTCCGGCATTGGCCTTGGCGCGCGACACGGCACTCTCGCTTTCCACCTTGCGGCGTAGCATGTTCTGTATCTCCGGACTGTTTTCGTTGGCAAGCATCAGCGCGGCATCCAGGTCGATGTGCAGGTCGGGCACGCGGTTGTCTATTCTCACCTTTATAAGGAGGTCTTCTTGGATGCCGAGGTAGGAACGGAGTTCCTGCATGCAGTTTTCCACTTCGATGCGGGCATTCATGCAGTTGGTTTCTTCGGTCAGTTTGTTGAGTTCGAGCTGCAACATTTCGTTTTCGCTGATGGTGCCGATGTTATATCGTCCTTGCGCATATATATATAAGGTGTCGGCATTGGCGTAGTTGGCGTTGGCTATTTCGTAGTTGCTTTGTGCTTTGGCCAGGTTGAAGAACTTCTCTGTGGCATTGGCGGCAACAAGCTCAAGGGTTTCTACGTAGGTTTTCTTGGCTTCGCGATAACGGATAGGTTCGATGCGCCGGTCCCACTTCAGGCTGTTGTAGCCAAACAAGGACTGGCTGTATCCGATGTTGACGGGTGAAGTCTGCCAGGAATAGGTGTCACTGCTGAAAAGGTCGAGGCGCTGCGCAGCCGTTTCAATGAAAAAGGTTCCTCCGGTCCACGGCACGTTTTGTGTCAGGCTCAGTGTCAGGTCAGTGCTCAGCAGGTTCTGCTCTATGAACTTGACGTTGCCATCGCTTTGGGTCACTTTGTTGATAGCACGGTCCAGATAGGGATTGGAAGTAAGCTTGAGCGTCGGCAGGTAGTTGGCACAGTAGTATTTGTAGTTCCAATAAGCGGAACGGAAGCTATGGCGGGCATTTTGGGCGTCGGGCGACTGCTGGCGGGCCTGCTCGATGGTTTCTTCCAAAGTCAGCTCCAGCGTGTGCTCTTGAGCAACGGCACTCGACATCAGACTGAATGTAATAAGCAATAAAAATATATTCCGGTGCATAGTTGTTTTCTTTACTCTATAAAGTTCAAATTCTATGCCATAAGTATAAGTTGTTGTATTATAAGTGTTTGTTGTGGTTCGAAGCTTTCCAAACGTGTGCAGTTGCGCACAAAAATAGTGCGATAATGCACGCACAACACATGGATATTATACTTATCTTTGCCCGTACAAGAGATGTGGGATTGTGTAGGCCTTGCCTGCACGAAAAGAAAACAGATATGGAACAGTTTGGTAAAATATTGATTGTAGATGATAACGAGGATGTCCTTTTTGCGCTGAACCTTCTTCTCGAACCCTACGCCGAGAAGATAAAAGTGGCAGTGACTCCCGACCGCATCGAGCATTTTATGACCACTTTCCGTCCGGACATTATTCTGCTGGATATGAATTTCAGCCGTGATGCCATCAGTGGTCAGGAAGGTTTCGATAGCTTGAAGCAGATTCTGAGTATCGACCCGCAAGCAGTGGTCATCTTCATGACTGCCTACGCGGATACGGACAAGGCAGTGCGTGCCATCAAAGCGGGGGCTACGGATTTCATTCCCAAGCCGTGGGAGAAGGAAAAATTGTTGGCGACCCTTTCTTCGGGCATGAAGCTGCGTCGTTCGCGGACCGAGATAAATCTGCTGAAGGAGCAGGTGGAAGTTCTGAGCAATGCCACAGCGGGAGGCTCCGAAGAGATTATTATCGGTGATTCTCCCGTCATGCAGCAAGTTTTCTCTACTGTGGAGAAGTTGCGCGATACGGATGCCAACATTCTTATATTAGGTGAGAATGGAACCGGAAAGGATGTGATTGCCCGTATGCTTTACCGCAATTCTCCCCGCTATGGAAAGCCGTTTGTCACGATAGACCTCGGCAGTATTCCCGAACAGTTGTTCGAAAGCGAGTTGTTCGGCTACGAGAAAGGCGCCTTCACCGATGCACGGAAAGCGAAAGTTGGACGTATGGAAGTGGCAACCGGCGGTACGCTTTTTCTGGACGAGATAGGTAACCTTTCCCTGCCCATGCAGGCCAAATTGCTGACTGCCATCGAAAAGCGTTGTATCAGTCGTTTGGGAAGTACGCAGGCTACGCCCATTGATGTGCGGCTCATCTGCGCCACCAATGCAGACATCCGTCGGCTGGTGGACGAAGGAGACTTCCGCCAAGACCTGCTGTATCGCATCAACACCATCGAGTTGCATATTCCACCTCTGCGGGAACGCGGAAACGACATCCTCCTGCTGGCAGAGTATTTCCTGCAACGGTATGCCCGCAAATATCAGAAAGAGATGCGCGGGCTGACCCGGGAGGCGAAAAACAAGTTGTTGAAATATGCCTGGCCGGGTAATGTACGTGAGTTGCAGCATACAGTGGAACGTGCTGTCATATTGGGAGACGGTTCTCTGCTTCGTCCGGAGAACTTTATGTTCCAAGCTTCCGTTTCCCGTCAGAAGAAGGAAGAAGAAGTCCTCAACTTGGAGCAATTGGAACGGCAGGCTGTGGAACGTGCCATGCGGCTCAGTGAAGGAAATGTGACCCGTGCCGCCGAATACTTGGGCATTACTCGCTTCGCCTTGTACCGGAAACTTGAAAAACTGGGCTTATGAAACGATATTCATTGATTGTGGCACTGCACATCATCGGCATAGCCTTCCTTTCGGTCGGCGTTTATCTGCTGGTGGATGCCGGACTGTGGTTCAGTGCACTGATGGCTTTTTTGATATTGCTGGCGATTGCCGTTCATCTGTACCGCCTGCAGATGATGCAAGTGCGCATGATGCGCCATCTGGCAGAGAGCCTACGCTATGACGACATGATGCTGTCGTTCCGTTCTCCCTACAAGAACCGGTCTATGGAGGATATGGTGGACGAGCTTTCCGAAGCGATGAGGAATTTCCGTACCCGCGTGCTGGAACGCAATGAGATGGAAGCGTGGCAAAAGCTGATACGTGTGCTGACGCACGAAATAATGAATTCAATCACTCCCATCATCTCCCTCTCCGAAACCTTGAGCGAGCGGGAAATGTCGGAAAAGAACTATCCCGTCATGCGGCAGGGAATGCAGACTATCCACCGCCGTAGTAAGGGGTTGTTGGAGTTTGTGGAGAATTACCGGAAGCTGACAAGACTTCCCGCCCCCGTCCGTCGTCCGGTTGCCGTCCGCGAGCTGTTGCAGGATTTGCAGAAGCTGTTTTCGGAAGAGTATATCCGGATAGAGCTTCCGGAGGCCGACCGCATACTCCAGATAGACCGGACACAGATAGAACAAGTACTGATTAATCTGATTAAAAATGCCAAAGAGGCATGTAGCAGGAAAGAGCATCCCCGGATAGAAGTGAAGATGCTACCCGCCCTCTCGTGGCAATGCCTAATCACTGTCAGTGACAATGGTGAAGGCATTCTGCCGGAAGTGCAAGATAAGATTTTTGTACCGTTCTTCACCACCAAGCCTTCCGGTTCGGGCATCGGGCTCAGTTTATGTAAACAAGTGATGAACCGGCATGGAGGGAATATCACGGTGCAGTCTACTGTGGGAAAAGGGAGTTGCTTTACGCTGCTATTTGGATAAGTGGGAAAGAGGGTATATACAAAAATAAGCTACTGAAAAATCAGTAGCTTATTAATTTCTGTCGGGGTAGCGGGATTCGAACCCACGACCCCCTGCTCCCAAAGCAGGTGCGCTAACCGGACTGCGCTACACCCCGAATACTTTACTTCTGAAAAGCGATTGCAAAGGTAAAAACAATTCTGATACCAACCAAACATTTAGGCAAGTTTTATGCAATTAAAATTACATTTTCAGATAGAAATCCTTCGTTAAAGCTACATATTCAGGGGTAAACTCATTGTGATTCACCTCAATACAGAGTTTCTCTTCTCTACACTCTTTTGCTTCAAAACCAAAGTTCAGCAATACCCGTCTGCACGGTTTTCCGGGCTTGGTGAAGACTTGCACACGATGCAATGGAAACAACTTATGGTTCCAAGCTGTATCCACAACCGTTTTTTCAGCTTCCGCTGGAATAATGATGCTTACGACTCCTTGCTCTTCAAGCAAAGATGCCGAACGATGAAACAGTAAATCGTAATTCAAATTGCCCGCATGCCGTGCTGTGCACCTTTGTTCGTCAGGACATTTCAACGCATCTATAAAATAGGGAGGATTGGAAACGATGAGGTCAAATCTGTTTTCCGGCTGATAATCTCGGAAATCATGACATATGACCTCTACTCTATCGGCCCATGGAGAGTGAGATACATTTTCTGTGGCTTGTCCGGCTGCAGCCGCATCTATCTCGATTGCAGTAATCCGGGCATGCGGATTCCTTTGCGCTAACTGTAAGGCTATTAATCCGGTACCGGTTCCAACGTCCAGTATACGCTTTGCTTTGTCTGCCGGGGCCCATGCCCCAAGTAGTACACCATCTGTGCCGACCTTCATGGCGCATTTATCATGAAATATGGTAAATTGTTTAAACTTAAAAGATGATTTTGGCATGTTTATCTTCTTTAATTGGGCTCAAAAATAATCAAAGCCTGCATATTTGTCATAAAATTGGCACTGTTTTTGTCTTTTTAAAGGGTGAAGAACGTTTATTTATGAAGAAATAGCTTAACTTTGCAGGCGCTTTATTGGCCTGCCAATATGACATAAACTAAAAAGAAAGAAATGAAGAAAAGAAATTACCTGAGTGATGTCGAAGATAGAAGCGGAAACGCTTTCTCTGTAATTGCTGATTTTGAGGGGAATGAAGAACAATTGATGGACATTGAGGTAGAAGAGGTTTTACCGATATTGCCTCTCCGAAATATGGTATTGTTCCCTGGGGTGTTTATGCCGGTATCTGTAGGAAGAAAATCTTCCCTCAAATTGGTGCGTGAAGCAGAAAAGAAAAATTCTTATATAGCTGTTGTATGCCAAAAGGTGGCTGAAACAGAGACACCTCTGTTTGAGGATTTACATACCATCGGTACAGTTGCCAAGATAGTACGTGTGCTTGAAATGCCAGACCAGACAACTACAGTCATTCTGCAAGGCTCCAAACGTATGGAACTGAAGGAGATTACGGATACGACTCCTTATCTGAAGGGACGGATAGCTACGCTGAATGAAGAACTTCCGGAGAAGAATGACAAGGAATTCCATGCATTGGTAGAGGCGTGTAAAGACTTGACAGTACGCTACATCAAGTCATCCGATATGTTTCCGCAGGATTCGGCATTTGCCATCAAGAACATTACCAATCCAATGTTTTTGGTAGACTTTATCTGTACGAACCTGCCACTCAAGAAAGACGAAAAGATAGAACTGCTCCGTATCGACTCTTTGCGGGCGCGTACCTACCGCCTGCTTGAGATTCTGAATCGTGAAGTGCAGCTTGCCGAAATCAAAGAGTCTATCCAGATGCGTGCACGTGAGGATATAGACCAGCAGCAGCGTGAGTATTTCCTGCAGCAGCAGATTAAAACCATTCAGGATGAGCTGGGTGGCGGCGGTCAAGAGCAGGAAATAGAGGAGATGCGTAAGAAGGCGGAGACCATCAAATGGAATGATGAGGTGAAGGCTACGTTCCTGAAAGAGGTGGATAAGTTGGAACGTACCCATCCCCAGTCTCCCGACTATAGCGTGCAGCTGAACTATCTGCAGACGATGCTTAGTTTACCGTGGGGCATTTATACGACGGATAATCTGAGCCTTGTCAATGCAGAAAAGACACTGAACAAAGACCATTATGGTTTGGAGAAGGTGAAGGAACGCATTCTGGAACATCTTGCTGTATTAAAGCTGAAGGGCGATATGAAGTCCCCCATCATCTGTCTGTATGGCCCTCCAGGTGTGGGAAAAACCTCTTTGGGGCGTTCCATTGCTGCCGCTTTGAAGCGTAAGTATATCCGTATGTCGCTGGGAGGCGTGCATGATGAAGCTGAGATTCGCGGTCATCGTAAAACCTATATCGGTGCCATGCCGGGACGGATTATCAAGAATCTGATAAAGGCAGGCTCCTCCAATCCGGTATTTATTCTGGATGAAATAGACAAGGTGAGTGCTGACCGCCAGGGAGACCCCTCCTCTGCCCTCCTCGAAGTGCTCGACCCGGAACAGAACACTACATTCCATGATAACTTTCTGGATGTGGACTATGATTTGTCTAAAGTGATGTTCATCGCTACTGCCAATAATCTGAATACCATCCCCGGACCGTTGCTGGACCGTATGGAGCTGATTGAGGTAAGCGGCTATATCACGGAAGAAAAGATTGAGATTGCCCGCCGCCATCTGGTTCCGAAGGAATTGGAGGCAAACGGTATGAAAAAGAATGATATCAAGATTCCGAAGAACACACTGGAAGCCATTATAGAGAATTATACCCGTGAGAGCGGCGTGCGCGAACTGGAAAAGAAAATCGGAAAGATACTCCGTAAATCTGCACGCCAATATGCTACGGACGGTTATTTTGCGAAGACCGAAATAAAACCGGGAGACTTGTATGAATTCCTGGGTGCACCCGAATATACCCGGGACAAGTATCAGGGTAATGAGTATGCAGGGGTGGTGACCGGTCTGGCGTGGACTGCCGTAGGTGGTGAAATACTTTTCGTGGAAACCAGCCTGAGCCGTGGCAAGGGTGGACGTTTGACATTGACCGGCAATTTGGGTGATGTAATGAAAGAGTCGGCCATGCTGGCATTGGAATACATCAAGGCGCATGCCTCCCTGCTGAATCTTGACGAAGAGATTTTTGATAACTGGAACATCCATGTCCATGTGCCCGAAGGCGCCATTCCGAAAGACGGTCCGTCTGCCGGTATCACGATGGCTACCTCCCTCGCTTCTGCCCTCACCCAGAAAAAGGTGAAGGCCAATCTTGCCATGACGGGAGAGATAACACTTCGCGGTAAGGTACTTCCGGTAGGAGGCATCAAGGAGAAGATACTGGCTGCCAAGCGTGCCGGTATCAAGGAGATTATCTTGAGCGACGAGAACCGCAAGAATATAGAAGAGATACAGGATATATATCTGAAAGGACTGACTTTCCACTATGTGAAAGATATTAAGGAAGTGTTTGCCATTGCGCTGACTGATGAAAAAGTAGCCGATGCCATCGACTTGTCCGTAAAGAAAGAAAAGACCGAAAAGAAAGAGGAATGACATTCGAGTTACAATATACAGACAGCAAGACCAATGCACGTGCCGGACTGATTACTACTGACCACGGGCAGATTGAGACACCTATCTTTATGCCGGTAGGTACAGTGGGAACAGTGAAAGGCGTGCATCTGCCTGAGCTGAAAGAGGATATAAAGGCGCAGATTATATTGGGTAATACCTATCATCTTTATCTGCGTCCGGGACTGGAAGTGATAGAGAAAGCCGGTGGACTGCATAAGTTCAACGGCTTTGACCGTCCTATGCTGACAGACAGCGGCGGTTTCCAGGTATTCTCGTTGTCCGGTATCCGCAAGTTGCGCGAAGAAGGTGCGGAATTCCGTTCACACATCGACGGTAGCAAGCATATCTTTACACCGGAGAAGGTGATGGATATAGAACGGACTATCGGTGCAGACATCATGATGGCCTTTGATGAATGTCCTCCGGGGGATTCGGACTACGAATATGCCAAAAAATCACTGGGATTGACACATCGCTGGCTGGACCGTTGTATCAAGCGTTTCAACGAAACAGAACCGAAATACGGTTATCAGCAATCCTTATTTCCCATTGTGCAGGGGTGCGTCTATCGCGACCTCCGCGAGCAGTCAGCAGAGTTTGTTGCCTCTAAAGGTGCTGACGGTAATGCCATTGGTGGTCTGGCTGTGGGCGAGCCTGTAGACAAGATGTACGAGATGATTGAGCTGGTGAACGGTATTCTTCCCAAAGACAAGCCTCGCTATCTGATGGGAGTCGGGACCCCGGTAAACATTCTAGAGGGCATTGAACGCGGTGTCGATATGTTCGACTGTGTGATGCCTACCCGCAACGGACGCAACGGCATGTTGTTTACCAAGGACGGCATCATGAACATGCGCAACAAAAAATGGGAAATGGATTTCTCTCCCATTGAAGCAGACGGTGCCTCCTACGTAGATACCATGTACAGCAAGGCATACTTGCGCCATCTGTTCCATGCACAAGAGCTGCTTGCCATGCAGATAGCATCTATCCACAACTTGGCTTTCTATCTGTGGCTGGCAGGCGAGGCACGTAAGCATATCATTGCAGGCGACTTTGCTACCTGGAAACCGATGATGGTGAAACGCGTATCGACAAGATTATGAGAAAAATGAACCGGAGGATATGGAAGAATATAAAGCTGCCGAGAGGTAAATTCCTGAAGCGGCTGGACTGGTACATCATTAAGAAGTTCTTGGGTACGTATGTCTTTGCCATTGCATTGATTATCTCCATTGCGGTGGTGTTCGACTTCAACGAGAAGATGGACCGTTTCATGTCTCATGAAGCGCCGTGGAATGCTATTGTCTTTGATTATTATCTGAACTTCATCCCCTACTTTGCCAACTTGTTCAGTCCGCTGTTCGTGTTTATCGCCGTAATCTTCTTTACTTCCAAACTGGCGGAGAACTCGGAAATTATTGCCATGTTCTCTACGGGAATGAGCTTCAAGCGTATGTTGCGTCCTTACATGGTGTCTGCAGCAATCATTGCGGTAGTAACATTCTGCCTCGGGTCCTATGTCATTCCCAAAGGCAGTGTGACACGTATCAATTTTGAGGACAAGTACTACAAACCCCGTAAGGCGAATACGGCACGGAACATCCAGCTGGAAGTGGATTCGGGGGTAATTGCCTATATCGAACGTTTTGAAGACTACAGCAAGACCGGTTATCGCTTTTCTTTGGACAAGTTCAATGACAAGCAACTGGTCTCCCACCTTACAGCCCGTTCCATTACCTACGACACGACGGCCGTGCATAAGTGGAAAATCAAGGATTATATGATTCGCCAGATGGATGGCATGAAGGAGAGTATCACGAAGGGTGACCGCATAGACACTACCCTTTTTATGGAGCCTGCCGACTTCCTGATTATGAAGAACCAGCAGGAGATGTTGACCAGCCCTCAGCTAAGCGAGTACATCAACAGGCAGCGGCAACGCGGCTTTGCCAACATTAAGGAATTTGAGATAGAGTACCACAAACGCATTGCCATGTCGTTTGCCTCCTTTATCCTGACGCTGATTGGAGTGTCTTTGTCTTCCAAGAAAACGAAAGGTGGAATGGGATTGCATTTAGGTATAGGCTTGGCATTGAGTTTCTCTTATATTCTGTTTCAGACCATTGCTTCCACATTTGCCGTGAACGGCAACATGCCTCCGGTCATCGCTGTGTGGATACCGAATATAATGTATGCCTTCATTGCATTCTATCTATATAGGAAAGCGCCGAAATAAGCATTCTAAACCTCTACTTCAGCTTGCTCAAGTTGAGGTTTGGCGTACTAAAGCAGAGGTTTAGGATGTTTGTCTCTGGAAGCCCATTAAAATAAGAAGCCCCTCCCACTTTTGCGTTGTACAAGTGCGGGAGGGGCTTTTTGTTGTATTCATTTTCCTCTTTTGTTCTGTTCCCTTTTTTGCCGGAAAGAGACGTCGGTTTCTAGGGAACACCCTCACTTTCGTCTTACAGGTTTTTTAAGTTGCTGTTGTATGCACCGGGCATCAGCAAGCTTAATTCAAGTAAGCGGAAAGTTCTGCAGCAGAGATGTTTTTGGCAATAATTACACCATTATCATCCAGTAAATAGTTAGTGAATCCGCGGCCTAAGCGATATTTCTTAAAGAGGCCGGAATATTCGCCTTTAGTTTCCACGAAACAAGTGGGCGTAACTATTTGGTCCTTACGGATGGTTTCTTCAAAGATTGACTGATACTCATCGAATGAAACTGAAACCATCTTCACATTGTTGCGGGCAGTAGAGCGAAGCGCATTGCTCAAACTTGCGTTTTGCATCCGGGACTGCGCGTCGTAACTTGCCCAAAAACTGAGCAATACATACTTTCCTTTCAAGTCTGAAAGTTCGGTTTGGGATTGCTCTGCCGACATGGTTTGGATTTTGAAATCCGGGGCCATGTCACCCACATTCAAACCTCCGGTAGGTTTGTCTTTTTCTACAAAAGAAGTCAAGGAACTTATTAGTAATACAACAAAAATCCATTTTGCATATTTCATGCGGCACGGTTTTGGTTAATACTATCCGGGACTGTCCTTCAACAGTGATTTCTTCCCGGAACATCGTCTTGTCAAAGCCTTGAATAGTGATAAAGATACTGATAATCAAAGCTTTTAATTCTGAAATCGGGTGCAAAGGTAAGTAATTCCTAAACAAACTTCCAAATAAACAAGCATTTTTCTTACTTTTTAAAGTCATATTTTTATGTTATTTAGCATAAATAGCGGGAATTTTCCTTACTTTTGTAGCCTATTATTCTATCAAAAAGATGACTTATGCAACCATTGAACACTGAACTCATCCTGATACGTATTACGGGTGAAGACCGTCCGGGACTGACAGCTTCCGTAACGGAAATTCTGGCTAAATACGATGCTACCATTCTGGATATTGGCCAGGCAGATATTCACAATACTCTTTCGTTGGGCATTTTGTGCAAGACGGAAGAACAACACTCGGGGTTCATTATGAAGGAACTGCTTTTCAAGGCTTCCTCCCTGGGAGTGACTGTCCGTTTCTACCCCATTACTACCAAAGAGTACGAGGATTGGGTGAATATGCAGGGAAAGAACCGCTATATTCTTACTTTATTGGGGCGTAAGTTGTCTGCCCGTCAAATATCTGCCGTTACCCGTATTCTTGCAGAGCAAGGCATGAATATCGATGCCATCAAGCGCCTTACAGGGCGTATCCCGCTGGACGAATGCGAATCGCGTACACGCGCCTGCATCGAATTTTCCGTTCGTGGCACTCCGAAAGACCGTATTGCCATGCAAGAGCAGTTGATGAAACTGGCAACCGAACTGGAAATGGATTTCTCTTTCCAGTTGGACAATATGTACCGCCGGATGCGCCGCCTCATTTGCTTCGATATGGACTCTACGCTGATTGAAACAGAAGTAATTGATGAATTGGCCATACGTGCGGGTGTGGGCGACCAGGTGAAGGCCATTACCGAACGTGCCATGCGTGGTGAGATAGATTTCATTGAGAGCTTTCGCGAACGAGTGGCTTTGCTGAAAGGATTGGATGAGTCCGTGATGCAGGAAATTGCAGAAAATCTTCCCATTACGGAAGGTGTGGATCGCCTGATGTATGTTTTGAAGAAATACGGTTACAAGATAGCTATTCTTTCGGGAGGGTTTACCTACTTCGGGCAGTACCTCCAGAAGAAGTACGGTATAGACTATGTGTATGCCAACGAGCTGGAAATAGAGGATGGCAAACTGACCGGCCGCTATCTCGGTGATGTAGTCGACGGTAAGCGTAAGGCAGAGTTGCTGCGTTTGATAGCTCAGGTGGAGAAAGTGGATATTGCGCAGACTATTGCTGTAGGCGACGGTGCCAACGACCTGCCCATGCTGGGAATTGCCGGCCTTGGAATCGCTTTCCATGCAAAGCCCAAAGTAGTTGCCAATGCCAAGCAATCCATCAACACCATTGGTTTGGACGGGGTACTTTACTTCTTAGGTTTCAAGGATTCATACATTGATATCCATTAATTCATTAGTACATTCAAAAAAAAGTCCTATCTTTGTGCTCAAATTTAAAAGAGATACATGAAGTTTTCAGAACTACATTTGAATGGCAATGTGCTGGAGGCACTGGATGCCATGCGCTTTGAAGAGTGCACCCCCATACAAGAACAATCAATTCCCGTTATACTTGAAGGCCGAGATTTAATAGCGGTGGCACAAACCGGAACGGGAAAAACAGCTGCATATTTGTTGCCTATATTGAACAAGCTTTCAGAAGGTGGACACCCTGCCGATGCTATCAATTGCATTGTCATGGCTCCTACCCGTGAGTTGGCACAACAGATAGACCAGCAGATGGAGGGCTTCTCCTACTTCATGCCGGTTTCCAGTGTGGCAGTGTATGGCGGTAATGACGGAGTTCTGTTCGAACAGCAGAAAAGAGGTTTGACATTGGGTGCAGATGTTGTCATTGCCACTCCGGGACGTCTGATAGCCCACCTCAGTCTTGGCTATGTAGACCTTTCGCGTGTCTCTTATTTTATTTTGGATGAAGCAGACCGGATGCTGGATATGGGATTCTATGATGACATTATGCAGATTGTCAAGTTTCTCCCTAAAGAGCGGCAGACCATTATGTTCTCTGCTACCATGCCTGCCAAGATACAACAGTTGGCTGGCAACATTCTGAACAATCCCGCCGAAGTGAAGTTGGCGGTTTCCAAACCAGCGGAAAAGATTGTGCAGGCAGCCTATGTCTGCTACGAGAATCAGAAGCTGGGCATCATCCGTAGCCTCTTTGCAGAGGAGACGCCGGAACGCGTCATCATTTTTGCTTCTTCCAAACTGAAAGTGAAGGAAGTGACCAAAGCCTTGAAGCAGATGAAACTGAACGTTGGTGAAATGCACTCCGATTTAGAGCAGGCACAGCGCGAAGAAGTGATGTACGAATTCAAGACAGGACGTATCAATATCCTGGTAGCTACAGATATCGTTGCGAGAGGTATTGATATCGATGACATCCGTCTGGTGATAAACTATGACGTTCCCCACGACAGTGAAGATTATGTGCACCGTATCGGACGTACGGCGCGTGCCAATAATGACGGCGTAGCCATCACCTTCGTTTCCGAAAAGGAGCAAGGTAGCTTTAAGAATATCGAAAAATTCCTGGATAGGGACATCTATAAAATACCGGTTCCCGAAGAGCTGGGCGAAGCCCCCGAATACAAGCCGAGAGCATTTGACGGAGGAAGACGGGGCGGCCGTGGAAACGGACGTAAGCCAGGAGGAAACAAGAACGGCCGTAACAACAGTAAAGGTGGAAAGCCCAGAGCCAAACGTCCACAGAATGGCGGCGAGAAGAAATAAACATTGTGGTGAAGAAAAGAAATAGAAAAAGCGGATTTATTCCGCTTTTTCTATGTTCATTGTATTGTCAAAACCAATAATCATATTTACCAAATTGTATACGGAACTTTCGGGTATGCCGAGGGTTGCCTGATAATGGTACCCCTTACTATCCACACCCATGAAATTCATATCGGCAAGAATGGCCTGGTCCAGCATTTCGGCAGGGAATATATCCGCAAACATCTTTTTAGTGATGTCCTGGCCGTAAAGCATCTTCTTCCCTTCGTATACACAGATATGGATTACATTATCATAATACACATTGTCCACACTGATTCCATTTTCAGAATAGGAAGTCTTGAAAACCTTCATCTTTGAGGGGTTGATATATACATATCCCCTATACCTTGTATTCTTGTATATTACGATACTGTCTTTCTTTATCACTTCTGGAGTAGTGGAAATGACCTCTACTTCCCGGCTGGTGAAAACCAAAGAATCTTCCGCATTCTCTGATTTATGCAGTTTAATTACTTCGTCGGCCAGCGAGTGGAACCAGAAGCTGTATTCCGTTTGACGGTCTATCTTATAGGCCACCGGTTCATTACTGTATATGTAGATTGTATCGTGAACAACCTTGAAAGGTACGGGAGCGCTTTGCGGGTTGGCATAATATACCGTATCCCCTTCGATGCGCATCAACGGCATTTCTGTTTCATCGTTCACCCAGATGCCTTGCAACAGTTGTTTTGCAGTAAGGTCTTCCTTGACGGAAACCTCCCCGTTTTGTCTGTTGCTGCATGATGCCAATGAGACAACAAGTACAATGAGAATCGCACTTCTTTTTATTGTCATAACGTCCCTATTTATTTCTTTTCTTTTTTCTGCAACTTTATTTTCCGATGCAATGATATGTGAAACCTTGTTCTTCCATATCTTTCTTGTCGTAAATGTTACGTCCGTCCAATACCAACGGCTGTTCCATAGTTTTCTTGATGACTGCCCATGAAGGCAGGCGGAATTCTTTCCATTCGGTCACCAGCATCAGTGCATCTGCATCCAGCGCAGCATCATACATATCTGTTGCATAATAAATACTTTCTCCTATGCGACGCCGGCATTCGTTCATGGCAGCCGGGTCGTAGGCACGTACTTTACAACCGGCCTTCAGCAACTCGTCAATCAATACCAGAGCCGGGGCTTCACGCATGTCATCTGTTTCGGGTTTAAAGGCCAGCCCCCAAATGGCAATGGTCTTTCTCTCCAAATCATTATTGAAATGCTTCTGCAGCTTTTCGAATAAGATACTCTTCTGTTTCTCGTTCACCTCCTCTACTGCATGGAGTACGCGCATCTTGTAGCCGTTCAGTTCAGCCGTTTTAATCAGTGCCTTTACATCCTTAGGGAAGCATGAACCGCCGTAACCTATCCCCGGATAGAGGAACTTGCGTCCGATACGGGTATCCGAACCGATACCACTGCGCACCATGTTTACATCCGCTCCCACCAATTCGCACAAATTGGCAATGTCGTTCATGAAGCTGATACGGGTGGCAAGCATGGAGTTAGCTGCATACTTTGTCATTTCTGCAGAAGGGATGTCCATAAAGATGACACGGAAGTTGTTCAGCAGGAATGGTTTGTAGAGCTTGCTCATTATCTTCTTGGCTCGTTCGGACTCTACTCCCACCACTACACGGTCGGGACTCATAAAATCGTTGATAGCATTACCTTCTTTCAGAAACTCGGGATTCGAAGCGACATCGAAGTCAATGTTCATCCCTCTCTTATCAAGTTCTTCTTGAATGGTAGCCCGCACTTTTCTGGCAGTACCTACGGGAACGGTACTTTTGGTTACCACCAACACATATTTCTGCATATTGCGTCCAATGGTGCGGGCAACTTCCAGCACATAGCTCAAGTCGGCACTTCCATCCTCATCGGGTGGTGTACCTACGGCACTGAATACCACTTCCACCTCATTCAGACAACTCTCCAGAGACGTGGTGAATTGCAGGCGTCCTGCTTTCACATTCCGGCTAACCATTTCTTCCAGTCCATTTTCATAGATAGGAATAACACCCTTTTTCAGTGACTCTATCTTTTCACTGTTCGTGTCTACGCAAATAACGTTGACACCGATTTCCGCAAAGCAGGTTCCGGTTACCAAACCGACGTATCCTGTACCGACAATGGCTATTTTCATATTTTATTCATAATAGACCGCATCCTTGAACGATACGGCATGTCCGTCTTTATCTGATAATAGAAGCTGTTCCGTAGCAACGGGCCATTCAATACCGATGGCTTCGTCGTCAAAACGGATGGATGCCTCGGATTGTGGTGCGTATACGTTGTCTACCTTGTATGTAAAGACAGCTTCATCGCTCAGCACCAGAAAACCGTGGGCAAAACCACGCGGAATGAAGAATTGTCTTTTGTTCTCCTCACTTAGCTCCACACTGACATACTTTCCGAAAGTGGGAGAAGATTTTCTTAAGTCGACAGCCACGTCCAGCACTTTTCCCTTAATGACACGTACCAGTTTGGCCTGGCTGCAATCACCCTTCTGGTAATGAAGACCACGTAATACACCGAAAGAGGATTTGGACTCATTGTCCTGGATGAAGTGAACGTTTCCGACATGTGCACGGAACTCTTCTTCCTTAAATGCTTCCATAAAGTATCCGCGGGCATCATGGAATACTTTCGGCTCAATCAGCCATACGCCGTCAATCTCTGTTTGTATGTAGTTCATTTTCTTAAAATGTTTTATGTACTTTCAGTTGGAATCCAAAATTGTCTCCATATATCTCTCCCATATCCAATGCAAGGGACGCGTTGAAGCACCAGCCCTTCCATTTACGGGGAATATAGTAAAACGATGCAAAAGTAGAAAAATTTTCTAATATATCGGGTATTGGACGATGAGGAGTTCCCCAAGTTCTGTTGTGGGACAATTTTGCCACATATCTCCACTCACTGCTGATGTCGCCGCTCCATCCCAGATGCAGGGCCTTAACGCGATTGTACTTGAAACTCATATCGCCATCCTTATTATAGATAGGCGATGCTATCAACGGATTGGCTATCGCCATACCCCAATGTGCCCATCCTGGGTAGTAACCGTTGTTGTAGTAGTTGTCGGCTCCTCCGGTCTTACCTACTACAGAATTTTGCAAACCGTGCAGTGGACCGCTCATATTGGTAGTCTGGAGATATTCGATAACGATTCCGTTGATGGCTTGTCTATGGTTGGATTTATATTCCACACCCCATAAGCCATCCCAACCGTTGAGTTTGGCCATGGCGGAGAAGTCATCAAAATGATTGTCCAGATAGGCGCTGATGGAGAAATCTTCCTTAGGACGATAAGTCATTTTGATATATTCGCTACCCAGAAAATTGCCTTGGAAAGCCAGATGTTCACCTACCGGTCCGTCCTCACGCCCGTGGCCGGGGAAGAATACGCGTACGTAATCCTTCCATCCGTTGCCCAAGTCTCCCGATTCGGAACCTCCAATCTTGTATCCTCCGAATTGGGTGTCGAGGGTCATTCCGAGTTCCAGTTGCCATTTTCCTTTGGGTATACCGATACGCAGGAACCCTTCTTTATGATGGTATTTGATACTCTTGGTGTACCAGTATTTTTCTCCGACTTGCTCCCGCTGGTATTTGTTATCTGTAAACCATCCGTACGAGATTTCTCCTTTCAGGCCTAAACGGGGTAGCAACTGTACATACTCGGGTATGCCTATCTGTACTTGTGGGATGGGACGCGCATTACCCGACCAGGTCATGCCGCCACTGCTCAGCTCTTGATTCAGCAATGGAGAATTCTGTTCCCGGCTTCCGGCAAAGAATCCAAACCACTTGTAACGGATGTCTACGTAAGCCTGCTGTACAATGAAGGAGGTCGTGCTGAATCCGGCTGCTGCAACCAAATCCAGTGCTTCTTCAAACTTCCATTTTCCAAGTTGGTGTTTGTAGGATATTCCTCCACGTATGTAAGTATTGTTGTCGAGCGAAGTGAGTCCTTGCTGGTTGCTGACCTGCCAAAGAGGAGTATTGTCACCGGTATGCAGGGCTGCTCCATATTCTACGAATGAGGACAACTGCTGTGCCAGCATCGTGTTCTTTCCTATGAACAAGAAAACCATCAGACAGAAAATAATACGCATAATAGTCTTTTGTTAAGTGTTTAGGTTTGTATACTCTTGCGAGGGCAATTGTCCTTCTATTCTTGACGAGTATAGTTAAACGGTACAAAAGTAGAAATTTTTCCGGTAAAAATTCCTTCTCTTGCCAAAAAACCTTTTTCAAATACATTTTCAATGTGCAATGTTCATAATTTGTTGATAAGAAAAAAGCTCTGAAACTAGCGTATATCCGATATTTCCGCTACTTTTGTAGCATGATTGAATTAGCACAGCACATAGAAGTATTGTTATTGGAGAACGATTGTGTCATTGTTCCCGGTTTGGGAGGATTTGTAGCTCATTATACTCCGGCAATGAGAGTAGCGGAAGAGAATGTTTTTCTGCCCCCTACCCGTATTATCGGTTTCAATCCTCAACTGAAGATGAATGACGGCTTACTTGTACAATCCTATATGGCTGTCTATGATACTGATTTTTCTGATGCTACGCGGATTGTAGAAAAAGAAGTGGCGCATATATTCACTGCTCTCCATGAAGAAGGTAAGGTGGATTTGCCCAACATTGGCGAATTGCGTTACTCCATTCATGGTATTTATGACTTTGTTCCCTATGACCACAAGATAACCACTCCTTACTTATATGGGTTGGATAGTTTTGAAATGCAGGAACTGGCGGAACTGAAGAAACCGTACATGGAAAAGACCATCCGTTATTCTGTTCCAGTTGTGCCGGAAGACAAAAAGCGAAGGTTTGAGATTAAATTCAACCGTTCCTATTTGTCGAATGCGGTTGCCATGATTGCAGTGGTTGCCTTGTTTTTCTTTTTGTCTACACCGATAGAGAATACGGAAGTGGTTGAAGGAAATTATGCGCAATTACTTCCGAATGAACTTTTTGAGATGATAGAAAAGGAATCCCTTGCCATTAATCCGATTGTTGTTAGCCGGAAGGCCGACACTCCGAAAGCGTCGGCTCAAAAAAACACGGGGCAGAAGGCAAAGAAAAAGGTGGTTCCGGTTGCCGTAAGAGAGGTTAAGGTGGGCCAAGCTAACGCGCAGAATGCTCCGGTTGTTTCTCAGCCTAAGCAGCAGGCGGCAGAAGTGTCCTCTTCAACATCTGTAACAACAAAGAGTGAAATTCAAAAGACCACAGCAGGGACTGTCGCCCCGTCACTTGTCTCTGCACAGAAATACCACGTCATCATTGCCAGTGTAGGTACTGAGAAGGATGCCGAAGCAATGGCAAAGCAACTGATTGAAAAAGGTTACCCTCATGCAAAAGCAATTGTTGGAGATGGTAAAATGCGTGTCAGCATTGAGTCTTGTGGCACAGAAACAGAAGCATATCAGGCATTGAACAGAGTTCGCCAGAATGAAACGTATAAGAACGCTTGGGTATTAAAGAAGTAGAAAGTAATCTACCCTTGCTTTATTTTTTAATTCTTTAATTTTTAACTATCATGAAGCGTATCCGTTGTCCCAAATGTGAGAATTACTTAACATTCGATGAAACCAAGTATACCGAAGGCCAATCACTGGTCTTTGTATGTGACCAGTGTAAGAAGCAGTTCAGTATCCGTTTAGGTAAATCAAAGATGAAAGCCCCTCAAAAGGAAGAACGTCCGGATGAAGCGGAGTTTAAAGAGGCTTTTGGCAGCATCACGGTCATTGAGAACGTGTTTGGTTTTAAGCAGGTACTTCCATTGCAAGAAGGTGACAATATCATAGGCCGGCGTTGCGTGGGGAATGTTATCGATGTGCCGATTGAGACTTCGGATATGAGTATGGACCGGCGTCACTGTATCATTAATGTAAAGCGTAATAAGCAGGGAGTGTTGATTTATACCTTACGCGATGCTCCCAGCCTGACGGGAACTTTCCTTAATAATGAAATTTTGGGTGACAAAGACCGTATTCGCATTGAGGATGGAGCCATTGTAACTATTGGTGCCACTACTTTTATATTGCGGGCAGCAGAGCAGGAAAGCCTTTAGACAAAAAAGAAAACTGTGGCTTAATTATTTCCCATCAAATGTGGTATAAATAAAGCAGACCGTATAAAAACTCCTTTTGTACGGTCTGCTTGTTTAAAATCATAGGAATTAAAGAATACCTTTTACTGTTTCCTGCATGCCTTTTTCTTGGATGGATTTTAAGAAGCAGGTAATCATGTCTGTCAATCCTGGAACGGTATTCAAGTCTCCGTGTTCCCCCCAGATAAGGTCTTTGGCTGCCAATACGCCTTCTGCCACTTTGCGGGTATCCCCCGTTGCCCAAAGGTCTTTCAATAACTGCATGATTTCGGGAGCATCATTCGGGATGATTTCTGTGCCGTCTGCGCGGGTACCTCCTTTGTAGTACGTGATGATGGCAGCCAGTCCCAATACCAGACCTTTCGGCAGTTCTCCTTTACGTTTCAAGTAGGTTTTCAGGCCAGGAAGGTCACGGGTTTGGTATTTAGGGAAAGAGTTCAGCATAATACTGGTTACGGCATGGTCAACAAACGGATTGTTGAAGCGCTCCAATACATCTTCTGCAAACTTTTTCAATTCGTTTTTCGGCAGGTTCAACGTTTCCATCAGCTCGTCAAACATCACTTTATGGATGTATTGTCCGATTATAGGATGCTGGCAGGCATCGCGTACAATATTTACCTCCGACAGATAGGCTACTGGAGACAATACGGTATGAGGTCCATTCAGCAAGGTTACTTTTCTTTCGTGGTAAGGTTCTTCAGAAGGAACAAACAATACATTCAGTCCGGCTTTGTCGGCAGGGAATTCTTCGGCGACTTCTTGCGGAGCCTCGATGACCCATAAGTGGAAAATTTCAGCCTGCACTACCAGATTGTCATCGTACTGTATCTTTTCTTTTATAGCGGCAATGTCTTTGTGGGGGAATCCTGGAACGATACGGTCCACCAGTGTTGCATACACACCGCAGGCTTCCTCAAACCAAGCTCTGAACTCATCACCCAATTGCCATAATTCAATGTATTGATAGATTGTCTCCTTCAACTTGTGGCCATTCAGGAAGATGAGTTCGCAGGGGAAGATAATCAGCCCTTTGCTCTTGTCGCCGTTGAATGTCTTGAAGCGGTGATACAACAGCTGTGTCAGTTTGCCCGGATAAGAAGACGCCGGTGTATCTGTCAGCTTACAAGCAGGGTCAAAGGCTATACCTGCTTCCGTCGTGTTGGAAATGACAAAACGCATTTCCGGTTGTTCGGCCAATTTCATGAACTCATCGTTTTGAGTATAGGGGTTTAAGGCACGGCTGATTACATCTATCATAGTCAGACTGTTGATGGTTTCTCCTTTATCCAGACCTTGCAGATTTACATGATAAAGGTCATCCTGGGCATTCAGCATGTTAACCATACCTTTATCGATGGGTTGGACTACTACCACATTGCTGTTGAAATCGGTCTTTTGATTCATGTTATAAATAATCCAATCCACAAATGCGCGAAGGAAATTACCTTCGCCAAACTGGATAATGCGTTCCGGGCGTTGTGCTTTGGGAGCAGTTTCTTTGTTTAATGCTTTCATTTAAAAAATGATTTAAATGGTTGATATGTAATTTTTTAATTATTCAAACTCAAAGTAAAAGTCTATGTTTTCCTTCATCAATATGTCGATGGGCATGTATTTCACTGCAGTGACCGGTCTTTTAAATACCACGTGGTTGCATAAAGTCTTTACGCCACAATAGCCTTGCAGGCCTGGACGTTGACCGATGAGAAAGGTTACTTTACCGGTTTTCAGGAACTCTGTATTTTTGTGTAAAAGGTCATATCCCACAAGTCCTGCCAGCTTCCACCCCTTTTCGTGCAGATAACTTGCCACTTGATAAACACGGGAATTAAAAACAGCTCCCAGTACGGCTTGGGGATGTTCTTTAAAAAAAGCATCCAATATCCGTCTGTTGCCGTCAGTATCTTCCTTGTGCAACACAATGTCATGGATAGTCAAATCCTTATGTTCCTCGGAAAGGTATTGCATGAACCCCTCGAGGCGGCGTTGCATCTGGATTTCTGCCGGATTGTTTTTCTGATTGCTCAGGAATAACACAAGCTCCTGCCCTTTTTCATAGCTACGCATCAGAATCTTGGCAGCAATGTATCCGCTGGTTTTGGAATCTTGTCCGATATAACACAAGGCATGCGTCTGTTCAATATTGAAGTCTATGAATGCATAGGGAATATCCGCTCCCTCCAAATAAGCAGTGAGTTTTATGGTCTCCTCTCGGAAATTCGGGGCAACAAGTACGGCGTCGGTATTTTCCTCCCGGAGCACAGCACATGCTTCTTTATAGGAGGATTTGTCCGCATGCCGATAGTACAGATAGCTAACTCCAACATTGAACGGCCGTAATTCTTGTGCGGCACGGTCAATTCCCGCTACTACAGCATGCCAATAATCATGTTCTATATAATAAGGTATAATGCAGACAATATGATAGCGCTTTTTAGCCGCCAGCCCGATGGCAAACATATTGGGATGATAATCTATCTCATCGAGTACTTTCTGGACTTTTTCCCTACTGGAAACGGATACGTCTCCGCGGTTGTGCAGTACGCGGTCTACAGTGCCGGCAGAGACGCCGGACATGCGTGCTATGTCTTTAATGGTATAGTTCTTGTTTTCCATCTTGAGGTATGCTGCCTAAGGCAGTAAAGGTGAGACGTCTGAAGCTTAAATATTATAAATATTCGCCGCAAAGATACGAATTATTTTGTTTCTCCAAGTAAAATTTCTACTTTTGTGTTCGATAACGGTTAATAAAACTAAAAACAATTATACGACCTATTAGCTTTACAATCAATACTATATAGGTGTAATAAATAGAAAGTAATATTTTTAGATACTTAAAACACAAGAAGATGAAAAACTTTATGGACGGAAACTTTCTGTTGCAAACGGAAACATCACAGAAGTTGTACCACGAGCATGCGGCTAAAATGCCGATTATCGACTATCATTGTCACTTGATTCCTCAAATGGTGGCGGAAGACTATCAGTTTAAGTCACTGACTGAGATTTGGTTGGGAGGTGACCACTACAAGTGGCGTGCCATGCGTACCAATGGTGTGGACGAACGTTTCTGTACCGGTAAGGATACTACAGATTGGGAAAAGTTTGAAAAGTGGGCCGAAACGGTACCTTATACTTTCCGTAATCCGTTGTACCACTGGACCCACCTTGAATTGAAGACCGCTTTTGGAATCGATAAAATTCTCAATCCTCATACGGCCCGTGAAATTTATGATGAATGTAATGAGAAGCTGAAACAGCCTGAATATTCCGCCCGTGGCATGATGCGCCGTTATCACGTGGAAGTGGTTTGTACTACAGATGATCCTATTGATTCCTTGGAATATCATATCAAGACACGCGAGAGCGGTTTTGAAATCAAGATGTTGCCTACTTGGCGTCCGGATAAGGCAATGGCGGTGGAAGTTCCTGCCGATTTTCGCGCATATGTAGAAAAGTTGGCCGAAGTGAGCGATGTGGCTATTTCCTGCTTTGACGATATGGTTGCTGCCTTGCGTAAGCGTCACGATTTTTTCGCGGAACAAGGATGTAAACTGTCTGACCACGGAATTGAAGAATTCTATGCCGAGGATTATACAGAAGTGGAAGTTAAGGCTATCTTTAACAAGGTATATGGCGGTACTGGATTGACGAAGGAGGAAATTCTGAAATTCAAGTCGGCCATGCTGGTTGTGTTCGGCGAAATGGATTGGGAGAAAGGTTGGACACAACAGTTCCATTATGGTGCTATTCGCAACAACAATAGTAAGATGTTCAAACTGTTAGGTCCTGATACCGGTTTTGATTCCATTGGCGAATTTACTACAGCAAAAGCTATGGCTAAATTTCTCGACCGCTTAAACTCCAATGGTAAGCTGACCAAGACTATTCTTTATAATTTGAATCCATGCGCCAACGAAGTCATTGCTACTATGCTGGGTAACTTCCAGGATGGTACGGTTGCCGGTAAGATTCAATTCGGTTCCGGTTGGTGGTTCCTTGACCAGAAGGATGGTATGGAAAAGCAGATGAATGCCCTTTCTGTACTGGGCTTATTGAGCCGATTTGTTGGTATGCTGACCGATTCCCGTTCCTTCCTCTCCTATCCGCGCCATGAATATTTCCGCCGTACATTGTGTAATCTTGTAGGCCGTGATGTAGAAAATGGTGAAATTCCTATTTCCGAGATGGAACGCGTAAACCAGATGATTGAAGATATCAGCTATTATAACGCTAAGAATTTCTTCCAATTCTAAAAAGCAATAGTAAGCTATAAGTTATGCAGTTTCACCCATAACTTATAGCTTATCTAATATTCCTTTGATACTATCCAATCGTATAAAATTGGGATGTCGTATTTCCCCTTCATGTTGCTCGTATGCCCAAGTCACGTGGTATGGTACATGGGCAGCGTATCCCCCAAGTTCCAATACCGGAAGTATGTCTGATTTTACAGAATTACCTATCATCAGGAGTTTTTCAGGCGGACAGCCCAATGTATCAATCAGCCTCTGGTAATCATCGATTTTCTTGTCACTCATAATTTCGATATGATGGAAATATTCTCGCAGTCCGGAAGCTTCTATTTTTCTTTTCTGGTCGAACAAGTCCCCCTTAGTGGCCAACACCAATTTATATTTCCCATGAAGTGACGATATGGTCTCCTTCACGCCTTCCAGTAGTGTAACCGGTTTCTGCAGAAGCTCTTGTCCCCATCCTATTACTTCTTCTATAAGATGCATATTCCCGTTTCCGTCTGTCACTTTGCAGATGGTTTCAGTCATACTGAGCATTATGCTCTTCAGCCCATAGCCATACATATGCAGATTCTTCATTTCTGTTTCAAAAAACCTTTGTGATATGGATGAAGCAGGCAGATATTGCCTTAAAAGGTTACAGAATTTGTGCTCGAACTCCTGAATATAAAGTTCGCTTTCCCACAGTGTGTCATCAGCGTCAAAAGCTATAAATTCGATTTTATCTTTCATGAATGGTCGTTTTATAAAAGCGTCCAAAGATACGGAGTATTCTATATAAATGAAAAGATAAATAGTGATAAATGGGAAGTTAATATCTTGTCTGCAACTTATTAATATTGTGTTTGCAGAAAATTAATATCTTGCAAACACGATATTAATTTCCTATTTTTGCACTTATTTTTTCATTTAATACATAAATTTTAATCGTACAAAAGGATGATGACATCACCCCAACCCGCTTCCAAAGGCTTCAGCAGAGCTTTTTGGGTAAGCAGTACAGTAGAACTGTTCGAACGCATGGCATATTATGCTGTATTTATTGTTCTTACCATTTATCTTTCCAATATTTTAGGTTTCAATGATTTTGAGTCAAGCATGATTTCCGGTCTGTTTTCGGGAGGGCTCTATTTGTTGCCTATCTTTACGGGCGCATATGCCGATAAGATAGGTTTCCGAAAGTCGATGATTATTGCTTTCTCACTGCTTTCCATCGGGTATTTGGGCTTGGGATTGCTTCCCACCCTACTGGAAGCAGCCGGTCTGGTGGAGTATGGCGAGACAACCCGTTTTTCAGGATTGCCGGATAGTAATGACCGCTGGATGATTGTCCCCGTATTGTTTGTTATCATGGTAGGAGGTTCGTTCATCAAGTCTATCATATCGGGATCGGTGGCTAAGGAAACAACAGAGGCTACCCGTGCTCGCGGCTATTCCATCTTCTATATGATGGTGAATATAGGAGCTTTTACCGGAAAAACGGTGGTCGACCCTCTACGGAATGTTATCGGTGAGCAAGCTTATATTTATATCAATTACTTCTCGGCTGCCATGACGGTGCTGGCATTATTGGCTGTCATCTTATTGTATAAATCGGCACATACAGCAGGTGAAGGGAAAAGCATGCGTGAAATTGGGCAAGGTTTTCTGCGTATTATCACTAATTGGCGTTTGTTGATTCTTATCCTCATCGTAACCGGCTTTTGGATGGTGCAGCAACAGCTCTATGCAACTATGCCCAAATATGTCATCCGTATGGCGGGTGAAACAGCCAAACCGGGGTGGATAGCCAATGTAAACCCGTTTGTAGTGGTTTGCTGCGTAAGTTTTATCACCCGGTGGATGGCAAAGCGCACAGCTATTACTTCTATGAATATAGGCATGTTTCTTATTCCGGTATCGGCATTGCTGATGGCATGCGGTAATTTGCTGGGCAACGATATTATTTCCGGCATGAGCAATATTACTTTGATGATGGTGTTTGGTATTGTTGTGCAAGCTTTGGCAGAATGTTTTATCTCACCGCGTTATCTGGAATACTTCTCTTTGCAGGCCCCCAAGGGCGAAGAAGGTATGTACCTCGGTTTCAGTCATCTTCATTCATTCCTCTCTTCTATTTTCGGATTCGGTATTGCGGGGGTGCTTCTGACAAAATATTGTCCTGATCCAGTCTTGTTTGAAACCCGCGAAGCGTGGGAAGCAGCTAGTGTCAATGCACATTATATCTGGTATTATTTCGCTGTTATAGGATTGGTTGCGGCAATAGCATTATTCGTTTTTGCCAAAACTACCGAATTCATCGACAAAAAGAAGAAGGCATAAGGTTTATATATTGCATACTTTTTGTATATTTGCCGTCACTTTTTTTAAAAGCGACGGCTTTTTTGTAATTAAGGAGATTAGGATGAAAGTAAAATTTATAAGCCTTGCCAGTGGAAGCAGCGGCAACTGTTATTATATAGGCACAGAAAAATATGGAATACTCATCGACGCCGGCATTGCAGTACGGACGATAAAAAAAGGACTGAAAGAAGCAGGTATTAGCATGGAAATGATACGTGCGGTATTTGTTACGCACGACCATGCAGATCATATTAAAGCGGTAGGTGGATTGGGTGAGAAACAGAATATTCCTATTTATACAACTGCCCGGATTCATGAGGGTATCAACCGGAGCTATTGCATGACAGAAAAGTTATATTCGTCTGTCCGTTACCTGGAAAAGCAGCAACCCATGCAGTTGGAAGATTTTCATATCGAATCTTTCGAGGTACCTCATGATGGCACGGACAATGTGGGCTATTGCATTGAGATAGACGGAAAAGTGTTTGCTTTTCTTACAGACCTTGGTGAAATTACTCCTACGGCCGCAGAATATATCAGAAAGGCCAATTATCTGATATTGGAAGCCAACTACGATGAGGAAATGTTACGCATGGGTACCTACCCCCAATACCTGAAAGAACGGATTACCAGCCGCACCGGACACATGAGTAATATTGCTACTGCTGAATTTCTTTCGGAAAATATGACGGAACATTTACAGTATATTTGGCTTTGTCATTTGAGCAAGGACAACAATCATCCTGAATTGGCATATAAAACAGTGGAATGGAAATTAAGGGAAAAAGGAATTATCGTAGGAAAGGATGTACAGTTGTGTGCTTTGAAGCGTACTACTCCTTCTGATTTATACGAGTTTGAATAAAAAATCCCATTTCATCGCAAAAAATACACCGTTTTGTTTGCACGAATAAAATAAAAGGACTACTTTTGCACCCGCAAACAAGAAATAAGGAATGCACTCTTAGCTCAGTTGGTAGAGCAACTGACTCTTAATCAGTGGGTCCAGGGTTCGAATCCCTGAGGGTGTACTTAAAAAAGGAACAACAGTAGTTGTTCCTTTTTTAATTTGTTTTAACAAGAACATGCTTTGTTGGGTATAAGCTCCTCATACGGAATCACTAGTAAATCTATATGGGGATGATACATTATTTTTCGTTAGTCCGCATCATAAATTCTTCAGAAGTTTGTTTTTATACCTTTGCCCTCACCCGCTTTCCGCCTCTTTCGTCACATTCGAAAATATATGTCAGAAAATGAAAGTAGGAAGAAAACTTTTATTTCCTCCTACTCGTATATCTATATTTTGTATATTTGTACACACATCAATGATTTTAAACTAAAAGAAAAACAATATGGATAAAGATTCAAAGCAAGTAGTGGTTCTTCTGACACATCCCAATATAAAAGAGTCGCGAGCTAACAAGGCATTGATGGATGCTATTAGTGACATGGGAGAGGTAGCCATATACAATTTATATGAGATGCGTATGGAAGATGCTTTTAATGCAGAGATATGGAGCACTATCATATCGCATGCATCTGCGCTTGTATTTCAGTTTCCGTTCTATTGGATGTCGGCTCCTTCTTTATTGAAGAGATGGTTGGATGAAGTATTTACTTATCTGGCAAAAACTCCTGCTGTGGCTGGTAAGACATTGATGGTGGTCACTACTGCCGGCTCTGAACATGATGCTTATAGAAGCGGAGGAAGAAATCGTTTTACGGTGGATGAGTTGTTAAGACCTTATCAAGCAAGTGCTGTACATGCTGGAATGATATGGCAAACTCCTCTTGTAGTCTATGGAATGGGGACTTCGGAAGCTAGTAAAAATATAGCAGAAGGGATAAATTGCTATAAGCAAAGAATTGAAGCATTGGTGAAGAAAGACATTTTCAGTGATAATTGGTAATAGTAGGACCATATCGAAATGGAACATTCTTTTTCATTTTTGAATGTTTGTTTTTCTCTTTATCTTTTTCTAAAATACTGATTTTAAGCAATAAATAAAATATTGTATGAATTGGCATATTTCTTGTGTTAACTCATACATGAAACTTTATATTATATCAAACAGATTACCCGTTAAGGTTACCAAAGAGGATGAAACGTTCGTGTTTTCACGAAGTGAAGGTGGACTGGCTACCGGTTTGGACTCACTTCAGATTTCCTACGAAAAACATTGGATTGGATGGCCTGGAATATGCGTTGACAACGAAGAAAGTAAAGAGGAAATCACTTCTAGATTGGAAGGAATAAATTTCCACCCAGTATTCTTGTCCGAAATACAGATAAAGAATTATTATGAAGGCTATAGTAATAGTACTATTTGGCCATTATGTCACTACTTTTTTGTTTATACGCTGTATCGGAACTCTTTCTGGCAATCGTATCAGGAAGTGAACCAGTTGTTCTGCGATGCCATTTGCCGCGTGATACGTCCAGGTGACAAGGTGTGGATTCAAGACTATCAGCTAATGCTGCTTCCCGGAATGCTTCGGAAGGTTTACCCGGATTTGAATATCGGATATTTCCATCATATCCCTTTCCCTTCCTATGAACTTTTCCGGATATTACCGGAGCGTGCAGAAATCCTGAAAGGATTATTGGGTGCTGACTTTATAGCTTTCCATACTCATGACTATATGCGGCATTTTATCAGTGCTGTCGAACGGGTATTGCGTATTGACTTTAAACTGGACGAAGCACAACTCGGGAATAGAGTAGTTAGGACCGATGCTCTTCCTATGGGAATCAACTACGGACTGTATCACAATGCTTCTTCCAGACCGGAAGTACGGCGGGCGATAGACCGTACACGGAAATTTTTCGGGAATCATAAGTTGATTCTTTCTGTAGACCGCTTGGATTATAGCAAAGGCATTCTGCACCGTTTATGGGGATTTGCTGCTTTTTTAGAATGTCATCCTGAATATTGTGGAAAAGTTACATTGGCAATGGTCATTGTTCCATCACGTGACCATGTAGATAGTTATGCTGAGCTAAAAACCAAGATTGACGAAGAAATAGGTTCTATAAACGGACAGTATTCTACGATGGACTGGACTCCGGTTTGCTATTTCTATCACGGTTTTTCATTTGAAGAACTGGTGGCAATGTACTATATAGCTGATGTAGCTTTGGTAACTCCACTTCGTGATGGCATGAATTTGGTTGCCAAGGAATATGTAGCCTCGAAAAATAATAATCCGGGTGTTTTGATTTTGAGTGAAATGGCAGGTGCAGCTATTGAGATGACGGATGCATTGTTGATTAACCCCAATGACACTGAGGAGATAAAGCAGGCCATTTGTCGGGCTTTGGAGATGCCCGAACAGGAACAACTGAAACGCTTGCAACACATGCAGAAAATTATTTCCGTACAAACGGTTAATAAGTGGGCGGCAGACTTTGTAAGTGAATGGAGCGATACGTGCCGTAAGAATGAACAGCTTCGTAAGAAAAGGATATCCGCCGGTATTATTGGTGCCATCAAAATGAAATATAACCAGGCTAAGCAACGGCTTATCTTGCTGGATTATGACGGAACGTTGGCGTCGCTCAATACACGACCGGAAAATGCTAAGCCCACCCCTGAACTCATTGCCACATTGCAGAAGCTGGTTTCCGACCCGGCCAACCATGTTGTTGTGAATAGTGGTCGCGACCATTTTACTTTAGAAAAATGGTTGGGAAATTTACCTATTGCAATGGCTGCGGAACATGGTGCTTTCTATAAGGAAAATGGCATCTGGCACAAAAACATAAACAAAGCGGAATGGAGTTCCGGATTGGTGTCCATCTTGAAGCTTTTTGTCGAAAAGACGCCTCGTTCCCACCTTGAAGTCAAGGAAACGACTTTGGCATGGCATTACCGGGAAAGTGATGCATGGTTAGGAGCTTTGCGGGCACAGCAACTTATCAATGTGCTGGTTAACATCTGTATACAGCAAAAGCTGCAAATCATACAAGGAGATAAAGTGGTGGAGATTAAGTCTCCCGATTATAATAAAGGTTCCGAAGTGAGACGCCAGTTGGAAAAGAAACATTATGACTTTATCATAGCTATGGGAGATGATACTACGGATGAAGATATGTTCAAAGCTTTGCCGGTGAATGCAGTGACAATCAAGGTGGGATATGTGTCGGAGGCAGCAAGCTATAATATGCCATCACAAACGGAAGTCCTGCCTTTTCTTCAAATTCTGGCGAACAAGAAAGACATGAAACAACCCATTGGCGAGAATGTCAAAACGAGCTTGAAAGGGGTATTCGATTTTTTCAGAGACTTGTTAAAAACAAAATAGTAAAAATGAGTAATTTAAATTATGGGGTAGTAGGCAATTGTCGGACTGCCGCACTTATATCCGAAAAAGGCAGCATAGACTGGTTGTGTTTTCCCGATTTTGATTCTCCGTCTATCTTTGCATCACTACTTGATCGGGAAAGAGGAGGAAGTTTTGGATTTGACGTTACAGAAGACTATCATATCTCACAATCTTACGTTCCTCACACTAACATATTGTCTACTTCTTTTTCTTCGAAAGAGGGAGAATTTGTCGTACTTGATTACATGCCTTATTACCGTTCCTGCGAAAATGCCCATTATCTTCCGGCAGAATTGTATCGATATGTGAGGTGGATAAAAGGTAAGCCCCGTTTCAAAGTAAACTATGTCCCTGCTCCCAATTATGCGCAAGGTAAAGTGATTCATAATGTCACTTCTGAATTTATAGAAAGCTATTGTTCTTCTGATAATAAAGATAGACAATATTTGTATTCTTCCCTTCCTTTGCAGAACATCGAACAGAAAAAAGAAATTATATTGGAAAAAGATGAGTTCTTTCTTTTGTCATACAATGAAAAGGTCATTCCGGTGGACATTGAACGGGAAAAAATTGAATATTGCCGTACTTTGGTTTATTGGCTTAATTGGACCAACCGTACTAAGAAATATTCTCTCTATAATGATGTGATAGAAAGAAGCATGCTGGTTTTGAAACTGATGTCTTACTATAACGGAGCCGTACTGGCCGCCCTTACTACCAGTTTGCCCGAATCCGTCGGCGAAGTACGTAATTGGGATTATCGGTTCTGTTGGTTGAGGGATGCCTCCATGTCTATCGAAACTTTGTTCCAGATAGGCCATATAGGGGCAGCAAGACGTTTTATGAAGTTCATACAGTCCACTTTCGTATCCAAGCACGAATCCTATCAGATAATGTACGGCATTCGGGGAGAAAGGCAGCTGACCGAGATTATTCTGGAGCATTTGTCCGGATATAAGAATTCCAAACCAGTACGGATAGGTAATGATGCTTACCATCAAAAGCAGAATGACTCGTTCGGTTATCTGATGGATTTGATTTACCAGTACTATCGGCTGATGCCCGGTACATTAGACGAAATAGAGGATATGTGGGAAATGGTAAAGAGCATTCTTTCCACGGTAATGGAAGATTGGAAGAAACCAGATAAGGGGATATGGGAAATCAGAGGAGAAAGCCGCCATTTTGTTTCATCCAAAGTGATGTGTTGGGTGGCTTTGGACCGTGGTGCAAAGATAGCTTCCATGCTCAATAAATACGGTTATAGTGAACGTTGGCAAAAGGAAGCTGACAAGGTATGGCAGGATGTAATGACATATGGATGGAAGGAAGAACTTCAAAGTTTCTCGCAGACTTATGATAATATGGCAATGGATTCCTCTTTGCTGTTGATGGAACCTTACGGTTTTATTGCAGCAGACGATATCCGATACCATAAGACAGTGAAGGCTGTGAAAAAAGCTCTTTTGCATAAGGGATTGATGTACCGGTATAACAGCGAAGATGATTTCGGGCTTCCTTCTTCGGCTTTTACCATTTGCACTTTTTGGCTGATACGTGCGCTTTTTGTTATCGGAGAAAAGGAAGAAGCCCGTTGTTTGTTTGATGATGTTCTGACATATTCCAATCATTTGGGGTTATTCAGTGAGGATATTGATTTTAATACGAAGGAACAACTGGGGAATTTTCCACAAGCTTATTCGCATTTGGCATTAGTCAATACGGCTATTCTGTTTGCAGAAGAAAATAAGAGATTGGCTTTTATCCGGCCGTAACGAGGAGGGGAACTTAATTAATACTGCAAATGGGAGCATTTTGTATTTGTCCTTCTTTCTTTCGTTTTTAATTCCATTGAATGATGATACCTTTCTTTTTTTATGTATTTTTGCATAAATAAAATTTCACTATTTCGGCAGTTGTTTTGTACTCATATCGCTGATATAGTTTAGGAACTCAAAATAAAGGATTATCATGTTACGGAAGATTAGACTGACTTTTGCAATGATTTGCTTTGTACTCATCACCTTGTTGTTCCTTGATTTTACGGGAACGTTGCATGGGTGGTTCGGCTGGTTGGCCAAAATCCAGTTTTTGCCGGCTGTATTGGCGCTAAATGTGGGAGTGATATTGTTTCTTGTAATTCTCACTTTGGTATGCGGGCGTATCTATTGTTCTGTGATTTGCCCCTTAGGGGTATTTCAGGATATACTGGCATGGCTGGGCCGGCAACCTAAAAAACGCAGGAAGCTTCCTTACTCTTATTCTCCGGCCTTATCTTGGCTGCGCTATGGCGTATTGGGTGTGTTTATCATTGCTTTGATTGCCGGAATTGGTTCATTGGCTGCTCTACTTGCACCCTATAGTGCATACGGACGTATTGCCAATAATCTTTTTCAACCTATATGGCAATGGGGCAACAATCTGCTTGCTTATCTGGCTGAACGGGCAGACAGTTATGCCTTTTATGAAACGGATGTATGGTTGAAGAGCCTGCCGACTTTTATTATTGCTGCCGCTACTTTGGCTGTGCTTGTTGTTCTGGCCGGACGCAACGGACGAACCTATTGTAATACGATTTGCCCGGTAGGAACGGTCTTGGGCTTCCTTTCACGTTATTCGCTTTTCCGCATCACAATAGATTCGGAAAAGTGCAACCAATGCAGTCTTTGTTCACGCAACTGCAAGGCAGCCTGCATCAACTTTAAGGAGCATCAGATTGATGCAAGCCGGTGTGTGGTTTGCATGAACTGCATTGAGAAGTGCAAGCATGGAGCCATTTCCTACAAGTATCATCCTTTCGGTAAACCTGCTGCGGGCAAGGCAGATTCGGAACAGATAAACGAAACCCGCCGCAGTTTTTTCACAGCAACGGCTCTGGTTGCAGCCACTTCTGTTTTAAAAGCGCAGGAAAAGAAAGTAGACGGAGGACTGGCAGCCATTGAAGATAAGAAGATTCCTGAGCGAAGCACTCCCCTCACTCCTCCCGGCTCATTGAGTGCCTGCAATATGGCGCAACACTGCACGGCCTGCCAGCTCTGTGTGTCGGCATGTCCCAATCAGGTTCTTCGTCCTTCTGCAGACTTAAGGAAATTGATGCAACCGGAAATGTCATACGAACGCGGCTATTGTAGACCGGAATGTACAAAATGTTCGGAGGTATGTCCTGCAGGGGCTATCCGTCCGATAACCAAAGCTGATAAATCATCCGTTCAGATAGGGCATGCCGTGTGGGTAAAGAAAAATTGCATACCACTGACGGATGGTGTGCAGTGTGGCAACTGTGCACGCCATTGTCCGACGGGAGCCATACAAATGGTGCCGAGTATACCTGAAGACAAGGATTCTCCAAAGATTCCGGTAATCAATGTGGAGCGTTGTATCGGCTGCGGGGCATGTGAGAATCTTTGTCCGGCCCGTCCGTTCAGTGCCATCTATGTGGAAGGACATGAAAGACATCGAATTATATAACAAAGTAGAATTTCTATAAGTATGGAAGAACATCATAAAAACAATATGAACCGTCGTGATTTCTTGAAGATAGTGGGAATTACAGCCGCCACATCTACTGCTGCCCTCTATGGATGTGGTTCTAAGGAAGGAAGCAGTGAAGGCAGTAAAGTATTGGGCCCCATTCCGACGGATAAAATGACCTATCGTAGTTTTCCTGGTTTGGGGAGTGACAAAGTTTCTATTTTAGGATATGGCTGTATGCGCTGGCCTACCGTTCCTGCTCCGGATGGAAAAGGGGAAATGATAGACCAGGATGCTGTAAACGAACTGGTGGATTATGCCATTGCCCATGGCGTGAATTATTTCGATACGTCTCCGATGTATGTACAAGGATGGAGTGAGAAGTCTACGGGAATAGCTCTGAAACGCCATCCACGCGAATCGTTCTATCTTGCCACCAAACTATCCAATTTTCATCCTGATACCTGGACTCGCGAGGGTTCCATCGCCATGTACCGTAAGTCGTTCGAGGATATGCAGGTGGACTATATAGACTACTATCTGCTACACATGATTGGTGGCGGTGGCATGGAGCAATTCCGCAAACGCTACATAGACAACGGTATGATTGATTTTCTTGTCAAGGAGCGTGAAGCAGGACGCATCCGCCGTTTGGGATGGTCGTTCCACGGAGATATCGAAGTCTATGACTATGCCTTGCAGATGCATGACCGTGGTGAAGTTCATTGGGACTTTGTACAAATACAGTTGAATTATGTGGACTGGAAACATGCTTCGGGCAGCAACTTCAAGGCAGAGTATCTGTATGACGAGCTGGCCAAGCGTAAGATCCCTGCTGTCATTATGGAGCCTCTGCTGGGTGGGCGGCTCTCCAATGTCCCCGACCATATTGTGGCACGGCTGAAGCAGCGCGAACCCGAACGCAGTGTGGCGTCTTGGGCATTCCGTTATGCCGGTTCTCCCCAGGATGTACTGACAGTGCTGAGTGGCATGACTTATATGGAACATTTGCAGGATAACATCCGTACTTACTCTCCATTGGTACCACTCACAGAAGAAGAAACTCAGTATCTGTATGATACGGCAGATTTGATGATGGAGTACCCCACCATACCTTGCAACGACTGCAAGTACTGCATGCCTTGCCCGTATGGAATTGACATTCCTGCCATCTTGATACATTACAATAAATGTGTCAATGAAGGAAATGTGCCGGAAAGCAGCCAGGATGAGAATTATCGGAAAGCACGCCGTGCTTTTCTCGTAGGATATGACCGAAGTGTACCCAAACTGAGGCAGGCCGACCATTGTACCGGGTGCAACCAGTGTTCTCCGCATTGCCCGCAAACGATTGATATTCCCAAAGAACTGCATCGTATTGACAAATTTGTAGAACAGTTGAAACAAGAGACTTTATAAAATGGAGAGTATCATTGACATACTGCACAAGGGAGGATACTCTTGTGTTATGAAGAACCGGGAGGAAGTCCGTACTTTCACCCAACGGGGAGTAGCGGATTTGTATGATTTGTACCAGGCAGATTCTGCATTTATGAAGGGGGCTGCCATTGCCGATAAGGTTATAGGGAAAGGTGCCGCTGCTTTGATGGTACTGGGAGGCTTTAAAACGGTCTATGCCGATATAATCAGCACTCCTGCGCTGGCATTGCTGTGCGAAGCAGGAATTGAAACGACTTTTGCCCAAGAGGTTCCCCATATCATTAACCGTGACAAGACCGGCTGGTGCCCGTTGGAGACGGCTTGCATGGAGCTGAATACGGTAGAGGAGATGTATCCGGTGATTCAGAATTTTATATCAAGAATCAGGGCAAAATAGCAACAGCCTGCTCTCTTTCCCTGATTACCTAATGCCTTTCTCTTCCAGCATCTTGAAGTCTTCCTTGAGCATACCGACATCATCCAGTGTGCGGGCTTCATTGTGGTCGTTCAGATAGACTCTGGGTCTTTCGATAAACAGAGCGCTGGTGACAGATAAAGAGTCATTCCGGTATGGGGTCTCCACTCCACCTATTTCCAGCATTGTCTGGAAGAATGAGGCACTGGAAGATACATTCTTCTGCCTATTGGCTTGTGCGGCCTCCAATAACGATGGGTATCTCTGCCGGTAGTTTTCGGACATCCAAATAAAGAATGGCACATGTATCTGATAATAGGAAGGTACCGGTGAAGCATGCAGAAAGAGATGCCGGTTGTCATCGAAAATATCTTCTCCATGGTCTGAAGTGTATATCAGGGCAGAATTGACATGTTGTTCTCGAAGCATATCTATCAGACGAACCAGAAAATTATCCGTGTAGCGGATAGAATTGTCATAGGCATTAATCAGGTTGTCTTTGTATTTCACTTCCGCATCAACGGGCATGTCCGGCAGAAAGAAAGCCTGCTCTGCCGGATAGCGCTCTTTATAATTAAAATGAGAACCGTAAGTGTGGAGAACTATAAATTGCCTGGAAACTCCTTTGCCCAGTTCTTTTGCTACCAGTTTCAACAGTTCGTTATCAGAGGGGTTGTAATTGGAATCCCCCACATCTTCTTTAATGAAATCATACGTGTCGGCTTCTTTGCCGAAGAAGTCTATAAATGAGTGGTTATAGCGCTGGTTCGAGAAAAAGGCGGTCTGATAACCGGCTTCCTTGAATGCTGTGATAATCCCTTTTTGATAATAGATGGAATCAAAACTGGAAGCACTGACCGGTGACAGCAACATCGGAACACTCTTGTGGGTAGTGTTTGATTCTGTCAGCACATGGCTGAAAGCTGTCAGTCCGCCAATGCCCGACAGTCCCGGGTTAGTCTCCCGTTCGTAGCCGTACAAAGCCCAGTTGCATGCCCGTGAGGTTTCTCCCACCACCATTACATATACTTCCCTTTCATCAGCCTGATGAGTACTTCTAGCATGAAAGGTAAAATCTTTAGAGGTCTTGTGATAATTCCGCGTCTGGGCCGTCCGTTGAAAAGCAAGTGCTATGTTGTAGCATACGTTGGCAGGATACAGTTCGGATTTCGGCTCATACCGGTCATCTGTCAAATAAGCAGTGCCTAAGGATAATATTCCGGCAGACAACACATATAGAGTGCGACGGCGAGCTTGCCGGATGAATGCTTCGGACAGTCTGCGTTTGTGTACAATGGATATGGTTGCCAGAATTAATGCAGGTATATAGAGCACTACCACAATAACGATGGCAGGTATCAGATTGTCCAGCAGTTCCAGCGCCTCGCTCGAATTGGTTGTCACCAGATTCAGAAACATATCCACTGCGATAATGGACTGACCGAAAAGATACAGCAATACAAGCTGGAAGGCTCCGAAGAAGATGAACGGAAATAGCAGCCAGAATGTCCTGCCACAGTTTCTCGACCAAGCCATTACAGCATAATATATAGAAAGGGGTAGCAGGATATTACATATCTTTGCCGTCCATGATATGGGTTCTGTAAAGCATAGCACTACATTGGGCACTATCAGAATGACCAGAAACAGATAGAACAAATGTTCCTGATTGTCGAACCATTTTTTTATGTCTCTAAAAAGCTTCATTGATATTGAATATAAATCCGGTCTGGTGTTTGCCAAAACCTAAATCCAAACGTACGTTTACTCTCTTTTTGAACTCCCAGCGGTAGCCGAAACCATAATTAGGAAGAATATGCCTGGCCTCCAATTCCGAGAAATTCGGGAATATGGTTCCCGCCCCTACCCATACGGCAACTCCATTTCGCTTCCATACATGTTGGCGTAGTTCCAGCTGGGCATCCATTGCACACTTGTCACGGTAGCGCCCCTCATAATAGCCACGCATAGAATAGGAACTTCCCAATGTTGCCATCAGTCCCCAGGGCGGATTTCCGTAGTTCAGCAGAGTATGGAACTGGCCTGCCAACACCCCACCCTTCCACACGGACTGGTAATAGCTGGTCGTCAGTTCCGTATTGCTGAATGCATATTTATTTCCCAAAAAGGCCGGACTGAAGCGCTGGTCTATCCGTAGGTAATATCCTTTATAGGCATTTGTCAGAAAATCGCGTGAATCATACAACAAGGAAAACCCCAAGCTCACGTTGGTGCTACGCGCTTTCATTCCTTTCCATAATTCCGGTTTTTCAAAGTCATGTCCATACACGTAATCAAATGCTGTCATCGGACCGATATAAAAGTTACGTGCCATCCGGAACATGAAGTCCACCTTAACCTGCGCCTGAAAGCGATCGTATTCACTCTCATTGTCATCATTGGCTCCATTGTCATATCCTTGTCCCCAGTAAAGGCTTGGGAAAGAATAGAAATACAGATTGTAGTTCAACCGGTATTTGTCTTGGGGAAACAGATGGTTTCCACGTACTCCCAGCAAATAGAATCCCACTGTGGAGACATCCCCATACAGAGAGACATTGGACGGAGGGAGAATACTATCGTTCCGGTCGGTACGGTAGAGTCCTGCCGCCACCAGTCCGATTCCAAATTTGGTGTCACTGGAATAATGAGGCCCGCCTATAATGCTGAAATCAAATTTCTTGTTTTTCTTTTCTTTGTTGGCATCGTTGAAGTAATTCAAAATTTTTCCGAAAAAACTGCGTTTCTTGGGAAGCGAGTCTATCGGATACGTAGAAATTGAGTCCACAGAGTTTTTTGCTTCTGCAAGGTGTGTTTGTGCATGAACAGCCGTTTCTGTAATCAGCATCAATATTGGTAATATCCATTTTGTCAATTTAGTGTCCATTTACTTGTAGAAAACTTCCGTGGCAAAGTTAGTTTTTATGTTCTTCATTACAACAATGTTACTGTTCTTTTTGTTTCCAATTTTTCTCTTTTAATGTTCATTTCTACATTGCATGTGGGGTTTACTCTTTTTAACTACATCATTTATAGAACTTTCCTCGATTTATACTGTTATTTTAATATTACAAAGAACAACATGATATTGAATTATGAAAACAGCAATGGACATTCCCGATAAAGAGGGACAGAAACGACTGGTAATCGTAGGCGGCGGCTTTGGCGGATTAAAGCTGGCACGAAAATTGAAAAGCAACAAGTTTCAGATAGTTTTACTGGATAAGAATAACCATCACATCTTCCAACCGTTACTCTATCAAGTGGCCACAGCAGGTATTGAACCGAGTGCCATATCATTCCCATACCGAAAAATCTTCAAAAAAAGAGAGCATTTCCATATACGTATTTGTGAAGCACAGCAAGTCTTCCCGGAACACAATCTGCTGGAGACTTCCATCGGCACGCTGGCATACGACTATTTGGTCATTGCCACCGGCTGCAACACAAATTATTTTGGAAACGACGGGCTGGAGAAACAGACCATGGCACTAAAGAATACTTCGGAAGCCTTGTTCAACCGAAACCAGATATTGGATAGTTTTGAACAAGCCCAGAACACCGGTAATAAAGAAGAGCGCAGGCGTCTGATGACCTTTGCCATTGTAGGCGGTGGAGCTACGGGAATAGAGTTGGCTGGTGCTTTGGCCGAGATGAGGAAGTTTGTCCTTCCTCAAGACTATCCGGACTTGAATATCAATGAGATGCGTATCATCTTGTTGGATGGCTCTTCCCGGCTCTTGTCTGCTTTTTCAGAAGAGTCTTCCAAAGAAGTGGCCGATTATCTGAAGAAGCGTGATGTGGAAATCAAATTGAACCAACGGGTGATGGGATACGAGAATTATCAATTGGCATTGAATGACGGGACTGCCATCGATACCAAAAATGTATTCTGGGTGGCCGGTGTCAAGGCAAACAGCCTTCAAGGATTGCCTGCCGATGCCTATGGACCGGGAAACCGCTTGAAGGTGGACACTTATAACCGTCTTTCTCAATATCCCAATATTTTCGCTATCGGGGATACGGCCCTTATGATTTCTGAGGAGTATCCCAAAGGACACCCGCAAGTGGTGCAACCAGCCATCCAGCAGGCCCGCAACTTGATAAGGAACTTGCAGCGTGCAGAAACAGGCCTGCCGTTGCAGCCGTTTATATATCAAAACAAAGGCTCCATGGCGACCATTGGCCGCAATCATGCCGTAGTCGAGCTTAAGAAACTGCGTTTTGGCGGTTTTCCGGCATGGGCTGTGTGGCTATTCATCCATTTGATGAGTATTGTGGGTGTAAAGAACCGTCTTTTCATCTTCGTAGACTGGATGTGGAGTTACTTTACCTATGACCCATCTTTACGGATTATCATCAAACCGTTGAAGCGGGAGTAAACTTTTATTGAGTAATATTTGTTATAGTTCATATACGAACTTAAAAACGAATGAATATGTTAAAACGACTTTTATTTCCTGTCAAACCGGACGGAACGGCAACATCTGCTATACTATTGATTGCAAGAATTGTATTCGGTATATTATTAATGAACCACGGCATCCAGAAGTGGACTAACTTTCAAGAGCTGTCGGCTGTTTTCCCTGACCCGCTGGGTGTAGGCAGTCCGCTGTCTTTAGGACTGGCTATCTTTGGTGAATTGGCATGTTCCATGGCATTCATTATAGGTTTTCTCTATCGTTTGGCTATGATACCAATGGTGTTTACAATGGCTGTTGCCTTTTTTGTAATTCATGGCAATGACCCGTTTGCCACGAAAGAGTTGGCTTTTGTATATCTGGTAGTGTTCATATTGATGTATATCATAGGTCCGGGCAAGTTTGCCGTTGACCGCTGGATAAGAAAAGCTCTTTTCCAAAAGGCTCGTAAATAGACACTTCCGTTTTACTGAAAACAGATTTTAAGCTCAAATAGGATGTATTTTCGTAAAAAATCCTATATTTGCGGATGCTTAAAATAACTCGATGAGCTATAAAGCTAATTAAACACAGTAAAATAAAAAAGAGTGATTATGAAAAAGTTCAATTTGAAGATGGCTGCGACCGTAATGATTTGCGGCTCGTTTCTTTTCAGTTCTTGTATCGGTTCTTTTGGACTGCATAGTAAACTGGTCAGCTGGAATCAAGGTATTGGTACCAAGTTTGTAAACGAATTGGTTTATCTGGCATTCAATATTATCCCGGTATATGGCGTTTGCTATCTGGCCGATGCATTGGTCATCAACTCCATCGAATTCTGGAGTGGTTCAAACCCTATGGCCAGCATTGGTGATGTAAAGAAAGTGAAAGGCGAAAACGGTGACTACCTGGTAGAGACACTTGAAAACGGCTATTCTATCACCAAAGAAGGTGAGACTGCTTCTATGGAACTCATTTACAACAAAGAGTTGAATACTTGGAATGTTGTTGCCGATGGTGTCAGCACAGAATTGCTGCAAATGAACAATGACGGCACTGCACAAATGACCCTTCCGAACGGTGAGGAAATGACAGTGACGCTGGATGCCCAAGGTGTGGCAGCAGCACGTCAAGCGACGATGATTGACAGCTATTACGCTTTTAATTAAAAGTTGAAAATGGAAAGGTGAAAGTTGAAAATGGCTGGGTGCATAGATGCCCAATAACCATTTTCACCTTTCCACTTCCCATTAGAACGGATATCCCACAGCAAAGTGGAAGGCAAAATCGCGGCTGAATTTAGGATGGATAATGGGATAACGGTCTTTTTTCTTCTCATACGCCGGATTGACGGCCTTCATACCCCCGTCGAAACGCAATACAAAGAAATCCAAGTCAAGACGCAATCCTAAACCATATGCCACGGCAATCTGTTTATAGAACTTGTCAAATTCAAACTGACCTCCCGGCTGGTCTTTATAATTCCGTATTGTCCAGATATTCCCGGCATCTACAAAGAGGGCTCCTCTGAATTTCCAGAACAACCGTGTGCGGTATTCAATGCTGGCATCCAGCTTGATGTCTCCCGACTGGTTCATGAAGTTATTATCGCCGGGGAAAGAACCGGGCCCCAAATCACGTACAGACCATCCGCGCACACTGTTGGCGCCGCCGGAGAAGTAGCGCTTCTCAAATGGAAGCATTGTTGCATTGCCGTATGGAATGGCAATACCGGCACCAAAATGAAATGCCAATGAATTGCGGTTGTCAATGACCAGATTCTTGGCAAAGTCAAAATCGCCTTTCAGGTATTGGGCAAAAGGAATGTTCAACAAAGTGTATTCCCCCGATGCATTCTTCTTCATTCCTCCGAGCTTTGCCACAGCATACAACAAGTTACCCGCCGATTCAAAATTGAGGCGGATGGTATAGGAATTTCCGATACCGGAGTTATTCATCAATGCTCTTCCGGCACTGTTGTAGATATAGCTATAGCCGGTGCGGACAATAAAGCGGTCTTCATAATTGTATTTGAGGATGTAGTTCTCGTCTTTCTCCAGATAATCCTCTTTGAATGTCTGGTCTATGCTGGGCATATACAGATAGTTGATGTCCAGCAAATCAATGCGATGCTGCGAACGCTGTTGTTGTACCCCCCATTTGTAGCTCCATCCGGCAGATGCTACAATGCGCGTGAATTCGGGTCTCATCTGGTAGTTATATTGCAATCCGAATTCTGTAGTAGCCCTTATCCTCCGCTTGAAATCGCTGGATACAAAGGGAAACATAAACCGTGGGAAGTTGATGGTTGCTTCCGCACCTAATTCTATGTAGTCTTGATTCAAGGAGCTCTGCAAACCGGACACAGCCTCGTATGCCCCACGTAGCTTGAACATGAATGTTTCGGAACCTTTGAACATGTTGCGGTGCTGAAAAGCCACCGAAGCGGCAGCTCCCAAATCGCCGGCAGAGTTTGTGCCTTCCACCTCAAAAGATACGGACTGATGCTTGCCTCTGGTCAGCATCACATAGGCGTTGAGCTTTGCACTGTCACTCTGTTGCACTTCAAAAAAACGGATATTGGTATATTTCAGGGCTTGCAGGCGTCCGTAGTTGGAGTAGGTACGCTGCACGTTCTGCTCGTTATAGAGAGTTCCCGGAGTGATGCGCAGATTGTTGGTCAGCACTTTGGGGCGCAGATAAAGCTTGTCTTTGTAGTAGATGGGAAAGCCTTTGTAATGCAATGAATCATTCACCTCGATGCTGTTCTGGGTGGATGCCTGCAACACATTATAATCGGTAATGAAACTCACTTTATTGATAGTGTATTGCCGGTGATTTTGCGGCGTATCCTCGTTATGCTGTCTGTATGGAGCCAAATGCAGTGTCAAATCTACCAGATAAGAATTACGGACAGTATCCGCAGTATAGGATATGTACTCTTTATTGAACTTGTAATATCCATTCTGAAGCAGTTTGTTTGTGATGCGCTGGCGTTCTGCATCCAGTACATTGACATCAAAATACATGCCTTCGGATAATAAGGTTACTGCGGAATCCTGCCGCATGTATTCCTTTATTTTACTGTCCTGGATATCATATTTCAAGGTACGAACTTTATAGGGCTTGCCGGTTGTCACTTTATAGACCAACTTCATCTTTTTCTTCTTGACTTGGCGTACCGGTTCCACCAGGGCGCCCATATAGCCCATATTCTGCACAGCCTTAGTGATTTCTTCCCTGGTCCGGTTGGTTTCCTCCTCACTGTATATGACCGGGGCATCACCTAATTTCCTCAATGTACGGTTTATCCAGCGTGTAGAGTCCCGTCCGGACCAGTTGTAGACATACAACTGGGTCTTTATCAGGCTGAACCACTTCGCATTGGGATTCTGGCGGATGTACATGGAGAGATTGGATGGTTTTACTTCCTTATTATCAGTATGTATGCGCACTTCATCCAGCAAATACGAGCCGTCCGGCACATATTTGGTAGAAGAACAGGAAGCCAACAAAAGTACGATAGTAGTAAGTATCGCGTAGCGGAAACCTTTATTCATACCGAGTCATTAATTGCGCATAAACAGCTACAAATATACTTGTATTTTTTTGTTCCCGAAATAAAAAACGCCGGAAGAGTGCAGAGTTTTTGATTATATTGAAATAATCACGTATTTTTGTCAAATGATAACATGTGTGTCCTATGGCATTAAGTAAAAATCGCATTAAATATATCCACTCGTTGGAGCAGAAAAAGAACCGGAAGGCCGACAAGGTATTTCTGGCAGAAGGACCTAAACTCGTAGGGGATTTGTTGGGACATTTTCCTTGTCAGTTCTTGCTGGCAACTTCAGAATGGCTTTCCCGGAACCGCCCTCTCTCCACCGTAGCGGATGCCACGGAAGTATCGGAGGAGGAACTTTCGCGTGCCAGCCTGCTGAAAACTCCCCAACAAGTGCTGGCTGTGTTCCGGCAGCCGGATGAGGAGACGGATATTTCCGTCATCAGTCACTCCCTCTGTCTGGCTTTGGATGATGTGCAAGACCCCGGTAACCTGGGAACGATTGTCCGCCTTGCTGATTGGTTTGGGATAGAGCATATTTTCTGTTCGCCCAACACGGTGGATATCTATAATCCCAAAACTGTGCAGGCCACGATGGGAGGTATCGCACGCGTCAGACTGCATTATACTCCCCTACCCGAGTTCATCCGCTCACTGAAGGATATTCCCGTTTACGGCACTTTCCTGGACGGAGAGAATATGTACGGACAACCGCTTTCGAAAAATGGGCTGATTGTGATGGGTAATGAAGGAAATGGCATCGGAAAAGAAGTGGAGGCACTCATCAACCGCAAACTATACATACCGAATTATCCCGCCAGCCGTGAGACCTCGGAGTCATTGAACGTGGCTATTGCCACAGCAGTAGTTTGCGCTGAGTTCCGGCGCCAGGCTGCATTGTAGTAAAATCAAAAGGAAAAAACAACCAGGGAATCAAATAAGGCAATTCTTCCTCGATAACCGGAGGGATTGCCGTCAGTATATTGCAGCACGTATCAAAATGAGGATAGTCTGTTTCCACCTCCGTAAGCAAAGCTATGACTCCCGGTAGCCATTCCGTATTCTCCACCTCTTCTGTCAATGGGAAGATACGTGATACACATTGTCCTTCACCTATCTCCACCACATATTGTTTCAGATAGCCATGCCCGGGAAGAAACAGAAAATGGGAAGCGTAGCGTTTCATGCTTTCGGACGGGGACGTATGGTTCTGGGAGTCGTGGTATTTTCCTGCTCCTGAATTTCCAGAGGTTTCAATTTCTCAGGTTTTCCGATACTGTCTTTGCGAAGGGAGTCTGTCGCCTGCTGAAGGCTGTCCTTTGGGGCAATGACCAAGCTGTCCGTGGCGTGATAGCGCATCAGTGAGATACGGTCTGCCAGCAAAGGCTGTGGAGTCTCCTGCTGCGGATAATAGATGAACCCGCGTATTTCCTTGATTTCTCCTAAAGTATCGGCAAACAAGGTGAGCGTTTCCACACCTGTGTCTTGTACTTTCCGAATGGCACTGATGACACTGTCATTCTTTTCGTAAAGAATCTGCATCGCCATCAACGGAGCATGTATGCTGTCCGGTGCACCGTTGTGGAAACGGAAGCGCACGCTCCAGCGCAGCGTGTCACGGTCGTGGAAATTGGTGTCTGATGGCAACGTAAACGTTATCTTGTTGTCCAGGGGCATACCCGTCAACTGATAGATATGCTGCCATATCCACACGTCGATACTGTCTCCGGGAAGTGATTCTTTCGGCTTGTTGTCACGCAGGGCAATCAAGTGGTTGATACCGTCTCTCTCGGCTTTCAACCGTACATTCACTTTCTCGTAGATTTTGGTAAGTACTTCCGGGTTACGGGCAAACCAGACCATAGAAGAGTCAAAATCGGCCTGAGTAATGCCATATTTCTTGAAAACCGATTCAATGTATAGCACCCGCTTATAACTTTCGTTATACGGCACTTCTTCACCCATAGCTTTGGCTATGTGATAATCATAAAGCACGTTTTCCATCTTGGCATCCGGAAGGACGGTTTCAGGTCTTTTCACCTTACAAGCCGTCAGACTGAACACCAGAAGGACTACGCTACACCATTGAATTCGATTTATTCCTTTCATGATTTCTTTATGGCAGCATGATAGGCATCATTGAAGTCCTTGCCGTAGAACAACAGCAAAGCAATGATACCGCAACTGATTGCTGCATCCGCAAAATTGAATATCGGGCTGAAGAAAATGAAATGTTCTCCACCGACAAACGGCATCCATGCGGGCCAGTTTGTATCAATGATGGGGAAATAGAACATATCCACCACCTTGCCATGGAACCACGGGGCATATCCCCCTCCTTCAGGCATGAAGGAGGCTATCTGCGAATGGGTGCTTTCGTTGAACAGCACGCCATAGAACACACTGTCGACAATGTTTCCCAAGGCTCCCGTCAAGACCAAAGACACACAGATGATAAATCCGGTCTTCATGCCTTGCTTCACGAACTTGTACAGAAACCAGCCAATGACCGTGACTGCAGCAATGCGGAACAAGGTCAGGAACAGTTTGGCGAATATTTCCATACCGAAAGCCATACCACTATTCTCGGTAAAGTATATATAGAACCAATCCGTAATCCGGATACTCTCATGCCAGTACATGTGGGTCTTTATCCAAATCTTGATAATTTGGTCTATAACCAATACCGAAAATATGATAAGGCAGGCTATCCGGCCCTTCGTAAAGAATTTACCCATTTTTATTTCTTGCCGTTGTTTTTAGCTTCGATGCTCAAAGTGGCATGGGGCACTGCACGAAGGCGCTCTGCCGGTATCAGTTTGCCGGTTTCGCGGCAAATGCCATATGTTTTGTTCTCAATGCGCACCAAAGCAGCCTGCAATCCTTGGATGAACTTCAACTGGCGTTGGGCCAGACGTGTGGTTTCTTCCTTGGATAAGGTGTTGGCACCTTCTTCCAGTACTTTGTACGTAGGAGATGTATCGTCGGTGTCATTACCGTCTGCACCCGTCAGGCTGGCCTTTAACAGTTCATAGTCACGTTGTGCCAACTCTAACTTCTCCATAATGATAGCGCGGAATTCTTCCAATTCAGCATCTGAGTATCTTGTCTTTTCTGCCATAACTTTTACGTGTTAATCAGGGTTAGTATTTAATTATTCTTTCACTACGCTCACGTACAGCGAGAAATCGTCGAAGTTCAGTTCTGTACCATTTTCTACGTTGTCTGCCAGCGTCAGTGAAGTTCCTAAAACTTGGTTGCGAATATAGTCATTATATTCATTTACCGCATCATCTGTTTGAGGATTTTTTGATAATGTAATCTTTATTTTATCTGTTATCTCAAAACCGCTCGACTTGCGGATATTCTGAATGCGGTTTACCAGCTCGCGTGCAATACCCTCACGGCGCAACTCTTCGGTAACGGTAACTTCCAGAGCCACGGTCAGTTTGCCCTCGTTGGCAACCAGCCATCCCGGAATATCCTCACTGAAGATTTCCACATCTGCCGTTTCAATCACGGCTTCTGCACCGTCCAGATTGAACGTATAAGAGCCTTTCTTCTCCAGCTCGGCAATGGCTTCCTGGGACATTTCCGCCACAGCAGCAGCCACGGCTTTCATCTGCTTACCGAATTTCGGTCCCAGCTTCTTGAAGTCGCATTTCACTTTCTTTACCAGTACACCGGCAGCACCGTCCACAAACTGGATTTCTTTTACATTCACCTCGTTCATGATAAGTGCTTTCACAGCCTCGATGTGTGCACGCTGTTCTTCATCCACTACCGGTATCATGATGCACTGAAGCGGTTGGCGGACTTTGATGTTCACCTTGCGGCGCAATGCCAATACCATGGAAGTGACGTCTTGTGCCATCTGCATGCGGACTTCCAATTCCTTGTCTATCATTTCCTCCTTATATTCGGGGAACTTGGCAAGGTGTACGGAAACCACATTGTCGCGTCCCGTAGCTGCAATCAGGTCGGAATAGAGCATATCAGCATAGAACGGAGCGATGGGTGCCATCAGCTTAGCCACGGTTTCGAGGCATGTATAGAGTGTCTGGAATGCAGAGAGCTTGTCCTGCGTCATACCACCGCCCCAGAAACGTTTGCGGTTCAGGCGGACATACCAGTTGGAGAGGTTGTCGTTCACGAATTCGGAAATGAGACGTCCTGCTTTCGTGGGCTCGTATTCATTGTAGCAGGTATCCACGTTCTTCACCAACGTATTCAGTACAGAGAGAATCCAACGGTCTATCTCAGGGCGTTCTGCCATGGGCACATCGGCTTCTTTGTAGTCAAATTCGTCTACATTGGCATAGAGGGCGAAGAATGAATAGGTGTTATAGAGTGTTCCGAAGAACTTGCGGCGCACCTCTTCCACTCCATCCACGTCGAACTTAAGATTGTCCCACGGAGAAGAGTTGGTGATCATGTACCAGCGCAACGGGTCGGACCCGTATTTCTCGATGGTCGAGAAGGGGTCTACGGCATTGCCCAGACGCTTGGACATCTTGTTACCATTTTTGTCGAGCACCAAGCCGTTGGAAATGACAGCCTTATAAGAAATACTGTCGAACACCATTGTAGCGATGGCGTGCAACGTGAAGAACCAACCGCGTGTCTGGTCCACCCCTTCGGCGATGAAATCGGCAGGATATACCTGGTGGCTATCCAGCAGTTCCTTATTCTCGAACGGATAGTGTATCTGTGCATAAGGCATGGCACCGGAATCGAACCAAACGTCAATCAAGTCCGTTTCGCGTTTCATCGGCTTGCCGTCTTTAGAAACAAGGATGACATCGTCCACGTAAGGACGGTGCAAGTCTATCTTGTCGTAATTCTCTTTGGTATATACACCCGGCTGGAAGCCCTTCTCCTTGTAAGGGTTGGACTGCATCAGGCCGGCAGCCACGGATTTCTCTATTTCGTTGTAGAGCTCTTCTACAGACTCGATACATTTTTCCTCGCTATTGTCCTCCGTGCGCCAGATGGGCAGCGGAGTACCCCAATAGCGCGAACGGCTGAGGTTCCAGTCATTCAGGTTTTCCAGCCACTTGCCAAAACGTCCCGTACCGGTGCTTTCCGGCTTCCAGTTGATGGTCTTGTTCAACTCTATCATACGTTCCTTGCAAGCGGTGCTGCGGATGAACCAGCTATCCAGCGGATAGTACAATACGGGTTTGTCCGTACGCCAGCAGTGCGGATAGTTGTGTACATGCTTTTCTATCTTGAATGCCTGGCGGGCGGCTTTCATCATCATGCAGATTTCAATATCCAGCGATTCGGCAGCTTGTGCGACTTGTTCGTCGTACTTGCCGTCTACAGTGAATTGGGGGTCGTAGGCATTCTTCACCCACTTGCCCTGATAGTCCTTATAGAGGTCTACGTTGACACATGCCTTTACGAAATCCTCGTCCAGTTCGTCAATCAAGAAGAACTTACCGGTGAGGTCTACCATCGGGCGGGTCTCACCCTTCTTGTTTATCATGAACAAGGACGGTATACCTGCAGCGCGTGCCACAAAAGCATCGTCCGCACCAAAGGTCGGGGCAATGTGTACGATACCCGTACCGTCTTCAGTCGTCACATAGTCACCAGAAATTACACGGAAACCTTTGTCGCTGGGAGTCCAGCTACCGTCTTCGGCAACGTCTATCGGTTTCACCCAAGGGATGAGCTGTTCGTACTCCATACCTACCAAATCGGGGCCTTTGTACTCACCTACTATCTTGAAAGGTATCAGCTTATCACCCGGCTTATAATCCTCTAATGCAATGCCTTCCGCTTTTTTGTTGAAGTGAGTGTAGAGCAGTGCTTTTGCCAAGACAACAGTCATCTTCTCACCGCTATATCCGTTGTAAGTCTGTACGGCCACGTAGTCTATCTTGGGACCGACGCAGAGCGCAGTGTTGCTGGGCAACGTCCACGGAGTAGTGGTCCATGCCAGGAAGTAAGGAGTTCCCCACTCTGCCATTTCCGGTTTCGGATGCTTCATCTTGAACTGTGCCACCATGGTCGTGTCTTTTACGTCACGGTAACATCCGGGCTGGTTCAACTCGTGCGAGCTGAGTCCGGTTCCGGCAGCAGGAGAATAAGGTTGTATGGTATACCCTTTATAAAGGAGTCCTTTCTTATAGAGCTGTTTCAGCAGCCACCACAAGGTTTCGATGTAGCGGTTGTCGTAGGTGATATACGGGTCCGTCATGTCCACCCAGTAGCCCATCTTGTGCGTCAGGTCTTCCCATTCCTTGGTGAACTTCATGACGTCCTTGCGGCAGGCAGCATTGTATTCTGCTACGGAAATAGTCTTGCCAATATCCTCTTTCGTAATGCCGAGTGCTTTTTCCACACCCAGTTCCACGGGCAGTCCATGAGTATCCCATCCGGCCTTACGCTTTACTTGGAACCCCTTCATCGTTTTGTAACGGCAGAAAATGTCCTTAATGGAGCGAGCCATTACGTGGTGAATGCCCGGCATACCATTGGCCGAGGGAGGTCCTTCGAAAAATACGAAAGAAGGACAACCTTCACGTTCTGTCATACTCTTGGCGAAAACCTGGTTTTCGTCCCATTTCTTCAACACTTTTCCGTTCACTTCGGAAAGGTCGAGCTTCGAATATTCGGCAAACTTCTTACCCATCTTGATATTTACTATTTGACAATTTACAATTTACGATTGAAGATACTCTTGATAGGCATTTGGTACGTCAAAAGCTACCTTCTCCATTTTAAGGGTGCAAATTTACAAAAAACTTAAATACAAGAGACTTTTTAGGTAGAAAAAGCTGGATAAGTGCAGTAAAATGTTTTATTTAAGGATGAAAAGAGGGATAATAAGAGTGATTAATATCCTTTTAGACATAGAATTCAAAAAATAAAAAGAAAGACTCCTAATATATTCGCACAACTTGAAGAGATTCACTATCTTTGCCATTAGAAGAATGATATTTAGACCAAATATGCAACATAGAATATATAGAACTGCAAAACCTTTTGTAAAATGGGTAGGTGGAAAGACGCAGCTTTTAGGAGATATAGAGCGTACCTTACCATCTGACTTCTCACAGAAAAAAAACGTTATTTATGTAGAACCTTTCGTTGGAGGTGGGGCTGTTTTATTTTGGATATTACAGCAATTTCCCAATATTCAAAAAGCTGTGATTAATGATATAAATCCCCATTTGATAACTACATATAAAGTTATTAAGGAACAACCATATAAATTGATTGAACAATTAAAAGAACTTCAAGAAAAGTATATCCCCTTGGGAGAAGAAGACAGAAAAGAGTATTATTTAAATAAGCGCGACATATATAACGCTTCATCCTTGTCTGAAATAGAGACCGCCGCTTTATTCATTTTTTTAAATAGGACATGCTTCAATGGGTTGTATAGAGTAAATTCTAAAGGAAAATTCAATGTTCCCCATGGAAAATATGCCAATCCTAGAATTTGTGATGAAGATACAATTCTTGCAGATTCTAAGATTTTGCAAAAGGTAGATATTTTGTGTGGGGATTTCGAGAAAACAATAGCTTACGCTTCTCCTGATGCTTTATTCTACTTTGATCCTCCATATAAACCTTTAAGCAAAACTTCTTCTTTCAACTCGTATGCCAAAGATGAGTTTGACGATAATGAACAAATACGGCTACGCGATTTTTGTCACAAGATAGTTCAATATAAAACTAATTTCATCTTAAGTAATTCGGATGTGAAAGGCAAAGACGAAAATGATAATTTCTTTGATGAGATTTATAACGAATACCATATTCAGCGAGTAATGGCTACGCGAATGGTTAATGCCAATCCTGAAAAAAGAGGGAAACTGTCCGAACTTATGATTTCTAATATTAGCATGAATTATAGATAAATTTGTATGGAAAGAGATTTTAAACAATGGCTTGCACTGTTTCGTACAAGTATTGCGAACTACCAATATTATACATACTTTGACAAAGTTTTCTCTAATGTTGATGCTATTAAAGTGGAATTGAATATTATGAATTCTCTTATTGGCAGCAAAAATATAGAAAACGATTTTGATAATTTATTATGTAAATACCCTAGTATTCTAAAGTGTATTCCTATTCTGATAGCAAAGCGTGAAATGGATATAGAAGCTATAGATGAAGAAGGCAGCTTCTGTTATAATTTCAAAAAAATGAACTATAGTGTAGAGCAATATAAAATATTTATGCGCAAAACTGGTATTTTCAACTTGATTGAGAATCGCATTATCGGAAGTCTTGTAGATTATGTTACAGGAATAGAAACTGGGCTTGATTCTAATGGAAGAAAAAATAGAGGTGGACACCTGATGGAGAACCTCGTCGAATCATATATACAGAAGGCTGGGTTTGTAAAAGGTATCACCTACTTCAAAGAAATGTATATTCATGCTATCGAAAAGAAATGGGGTATTGATTTATCTTCAATATCTAACCAAGGTAAGGCAGAGAAACGATTTGATTTTGTCGTAAAAACACCTACCATGGTATATGGTATAGAAACCAATTTTTATGGAAGTAGTGGCTCTAAGCTTAACGAAACAGCAAGAAGTTACAAAACGATAACCTTGGAAACCAAAGACCTAACAGATTTTACATTTGTCTGGTTTACGGATGGAAAAGGATGGAATAGTGCGCGTCGAAATTTGGAAGAAACTTTTGATGTACTTGAACATATATACAATATTAATGATATGGAGAACGGCATTATAAGTAAAATCATGAAATAAATAGAACGATGAAAAACATCTATCAACATAATATAGAACTAGAGCCTATTCGTATAAACAATGCGGATAAAGCTACTTTCTCACAAAAACTTATAGATTTACCATATCGAGGTTATGAAGTCGAAGAACTCTCTGATGGTAGGAAAATCGTTATCACGAAGCCTGGTGGTAAATCTGTATATGGAAGACCTAAAAAAGAAGATTTTTTAGTATTCATCTATAATCCCAATGATAATACACTATGGCAAATATCTCACAAACAAATCTTAGAAGATGTAATAAATAAAGTTCAGGAAAACAAAGATAAAGCAAAAGTATTTCTGACTTTAATGGAAAAAACATATAATGGAGAAGAACCTTCCGATTTTATAAATGAAATAAGAGCTTTAAATTTCGCTTCCGGTGAAACTCCTGAGGCTTTAATAAAAGTATATAAATGGATATGGGGGCAGGAAGATGTCAATTATCCCACTGGAGAAGGTCGGTTAATGTCCTGGAAGGAATATCAAGAGATTATTGCTAAATTATGATTCCTTATTTCAAATCCTCCGACCGTGCCTTTACCCTCCTGCATGGTGACTGCATCGAATTATTAAAGCAATTCAGTTTCAAGTTCGATATGATATTTGCCGATCCTCCTTACTTTCTCAGTAATGGAGGGATAAGTGTGCAAAGTGGGAAGATGGTATGCGTGGATAAAGGGGAATGGGATAAAGGAGGTACTCCTGAATACATAGATTCGTTCAATCGAGCATGGATAAGCGAATGCCAAAATAAACTGAAGGAAAATGGAACAATATGGATTAGCGGTACATATCATAATATTTTTTCAATAGCCAATATCCTGACTGAATTAGGATTTAAGATTTTGAATGTAGTGACATGGGCAAAGACCAATCCGCCACCTAATATTTCATGTCGTTATTTTACACACTCAACAGAGTTCATTATTTGGGCACGCAAGTCTGCTAAAATAACACACTACTATAATTATAGTATCATGAAGCAAATCAACAGCAACAAGCAGATGACGGACGTATGGCAATTACCGGCCATAGCTCGTTGGGAAAAATCATGTGGCAAACATCCTACTCAGAAACCCTTATCTGTATTGTCGCGTATTATTTTGGCATCAACTCGTGGTGGTGCGTGGATTCTCGACCCATTTACAGGCAGCAGCACTACAGGAATTGCAGCCAATCTTTTGGGACGCCGTTTTTTAGGAATTGATAGAGAAGAAGAATATCTAATCCTTAGTAAAAACCGTAAAAAAGAAATAGAACAAATTGCAAAATTTTCTCTATATCATAAAAAGATTAAAGATATTTCTCTTTTGAATAATGCAGAGAGAATGTCAGTACACGAAAAAGAAGTCTCCATTTATGATTTGCCGTTTTAGTTTGAGCGAATCACGTTTCTCAAAATAAGCCAAAATCCACGGGTTCCCTAAGCAAAAACGGCAAAAAACGTAAATTTAGCTCAAACAAGCGACCTGAAAACTACGTTGAAAACAACAAATGAGAGGGCTATTTTGCTGAGTTCAACAAATGGTATGTAGAATTCTGCGAATGCTATTGCCGCAATCAGCAATAAGCGTGCAGAGAACAGCATGGGAAAGAATAATAAAGTATTATATTAAAAGAAATAATAACAGCATCATCAGCGGATAGACTTCAACTGTTGCTGCTGTAACTATAATGCAAGGTGAAATAATTAAGGTAATGATTCACCACTCCGAAACAATCCGATGTCTCATCGAAAGAGAGAAAGTAATACATCAGGTTTTCGGGTTCTTTCTTTTGGGTCAGGATTTCGTCCACATAGGCAAGAAAGGCGTTTTTGATGCTGTTATCGTTGTAGTAGTCTGCCAACTTTGCCAGTTTACGTTCTATGGGTTTGTTATGCTGCAATTGCATGGCAGATTTCGAGCGTTCAGGCTTCACATCTCCGGTCAGTCCCCCATCATTATAGTATTGGCGGCGCTCGTCATAGACTTGGCTCAGCAGTTGATAGATTCGGGCGGCAGCCTCGTGATTTATGGCGGAGGCAGGCTTCAGTTGTTCTTCCTTGCTCTTCTTCTGCATAGTGGCGTGGTAGGCAAAGTAGAGGATGAAGTCACGGAAGAGCGTGGTTTGGGGCATGATGATTTCTACCAGGACATCCACGTCGGCAAGTACACTGAAGTCCACGGAGTAATAGCGGACACGTCCACGGGTGACGGAATTGACCTTTATGTCGGTTTTCAAGAAGCCCAAGGCCGAGAATTGCTTAATGATGACTTCCTGCCGGGTACGGCGGATACGGGTTTCTTCCTCTACACGCGCCTGGGAGTAATGGAAAGGCTTGTATTTAAAAGAAATCTGTTTTACTGTAAGCCAGTCGAACAGAATCAGCTCGTCGGGAGCCAGACGGTAGTTAAGTAATCGCAACACATTGATGCAGAGAGGTATTTCGGGAGCAGAGAGAGCTTTCTTGGCCATTGTTTCTGTTTTTTAGAATAAAAGTTTTGTAAAGATACGGATAAACTATGGAATTACCATCCGAAATGCCATACTTCATCGTCCCGGATGCCACACTTCAGCAGCTGAAATGCCACACTCCGTTGTCCGAAACCTATGGCATTCCGGACGATGAAGTGTGGCATTTCGGAGAATAAGGTGTGGCATTGGAGGCAACCGAGTGTGGCATTCGGGAAAGTCATCTTTTCATCTTCACCTCGTACAAATCGCCTCTCCGGTCTTTCAAGTTGCGTACACTGCCGTAGGTATGCAGTTCATTCAGCAAGTCCAGATCCACATCCGACACAAGAATCATTTCGGTATTCGGAGTGGCTTCCGCACGCTTGCCGTCTGTGGGGAAAGCGAAGTCGCAGGGAGTGAACACGCCGGACTGGGCATACTGGATGTCCATGTTGTGCACGCGGGGAAGATTGCCTACACTGCCGGCTATCACTACAAAGCACTCGTTTTCGATGGCACGAGCATGGGCGCACACCTTTACGCGGCTGTAAGCATTCTGCGTATCGGTAAGGAAAGGAACAAAGAGTATCTGCATGCCTTGGTCCGCCATGATGCGGCTCAGTTCGGGGAACTCTACATCGTAGCATATCAGCACGCCTATCTTAGCACAGTCCGTATCGAAAGTTTGGATGGACTTGCCTCCGCTCAGTCCCCAGGACTTTATCTCGTCGGGAGTGACATGTATCTTTTCGTACATTTCATAACTTCCGTCACGTCGGCAGAGGAATCCTACGTTGTATAGCAGCCCGTCTTCCTTGATAAGCGGCATACTGCCCGTAATAATGTTGATGTTATAGCTGATGGCGAGCTTGACGAAACGCTCCTTGATTTCCTCGGTATAGGCCGCCAGCCCGCGGATAGCCTGCGACTCGCCCTCGTTGTTGAATTTTGCCATCAACGGTGCGTTGAAGTATTCGGGAAAAAGGACAAAGTCACTCTTGTAGTCGCTCACGGCATCCACAAAAAATTCCACTTGCTCAAAAAGGTCATCCAGTGTCTTGTAGGTACGCATCTGCCATTGTACCAAGCCTACGCGGACAGTGGTTTTGGGGTTTACATAGTCTTGTGTGGGAGCCTGATAGTAGATATTGTCCCATTGCAGCAGGCAGGCGTAGTGCTTGGACTCCTCATCATTGGGAAGGTAGTTGCGCATCACCTTGCGCACGTGGAAGTCGTTAGAGAGCTGAAAGGTCAGCACCGGGTCGAAGATTTCCTTTTGCTTCACCTTATCTATGTACTCCTTGGGGCGGATTTGATCGGCATATTTGTAGTAGTTGGGGATACGTCCGCCAAACATGATTGCCTTCAGGTTCAATGTCTCGCAAAGTTCCTTGCGGTATTCATACATACGGCGTGCCAGACGCAGGCCACGGTATTGGGGATGGATAAAGACTTCGATGCCATAAAGTATGTTGCCTTTCGGATTGTGGGTGTTGAAAGTCTCCTTGCCCGTAACCTGGGCGTAAGTGTGGTCGTTCTTCACATCATCGTAGTTCACTATGATGGAAAGCGCACAGCCCACGATTTTCTCGTCAACCACCGTCACAATCTGCCCCTCGGGGAAGATGCGTATCAGTTTTTCTATTTGTTTGTGCGTCCAGAACACATCGCTTCCGTCTGAATAAACGCGCGTAAACGATTGTGCCAACTGGTCATAATCTTCAATCTGCAGATTGCGTATCTGCACCTTATTGATTTTCATTGAATCCATAACTTTCTTGCTATTCCTGATTAAAAACAGTGCAAAGGTACGGTTTATCCTTACATGTTATCTTCCCCTCCGAAGATTTTTCTTTCCCATCTTGAACGGATAAGGGAAAAGATACGGAATTGATAACAAAAAGAGGAGGCATTCATCAGGCCTCCTCTTTCCCGTTTTATATGGACAGTTTCAATGACGGTCTTATCTATTGTTTCTTCTATTCTTCCACAGCTTGGTCATGTCTTCCAGTGTCTTGCCTTTCGTTTCGGGAACAAGCTTCCAGACAAACAGAGCAGCCACCACACAGATGATTCCGTATAAGCCATAAGCAAACATGTGCCCGAACTTGTCTCCCATATCTCCCAAACTCATATTGTACATAGGTACGAAGGTGGAAGATACAATGAAATTGAATATCCATTGGAAGGCTACGGCAATGGCTACTGCAGCGCCACGGATGGTATTCGGGAAGATTTCAGCAATCAGTACCCAGCAGATGGGGCCCCAGCTGAACATGAACGAAGCACTGTAGACCATGATGCTGACAACAGCCAACATGGGAGGAAGCCCTGCCACAACGTTGCAAAGAGCTACTCCGAAAGCACCTATCGCCATGCCGATAGACCCCGAGATGAGCAGCGGTTTACGTCCCCATTTCTCGACTGTAAAGACAGCCAGCAACGTGAACAGAATATTGATGATACCCATGATGACGGTTTGAACCATCGGGTTGCCCATTCCCATCGTTTCGAAGATACGCGGTGCGAAATAGAGTACGGCGTTGATACCTACCGCTTGCTGGAATACACTCAGCATGATACCGATAAAGATAACCATCCAGCCATAAGTGAAAAGCTTTTCCGTCTTTTCCTCTGCCGTGGCTTTGATTTGAGACAGAATAACCTTTGCCTGAGCCAAGCCGTTGATACGGCTTAACACCTGGAGTGCCTTATCATCCTTGCCACTCATGGCAAGATAGCGTGGCGTTTCGGGAACAAACAGTACGAGCAACGCAAAGACTCCTGCAGGAACAGCCTCACTGACAAACATCAGACGCCATCCTATCTCTGTGGTCCATGCTGCCGCTTCGGGATTCAGAATCTGGTTGACTCCTTCAATGGCCTTTATCACCGGATTTGAATTCTCGCCCAGAATAAGGAAATTCACGAAGTAAACCACCAACTGGCCGAAGATAATGGCAAACTGATTCCATGATACCAGAGTCCCGCGAATGTTGCTCGGCGCAATTTCCGCAATATACATCGGGCAGATGGCCGATGCCAAACCTACGCCGATTCCTCCCAATACACGGTAGAAATTGAATGCCACGAGCAAGGAATAGGAAGGAACACCATAGTCGAAGAAAAGGAATTCCGGGTAGTAGGAGCCCAATGCCGACAGAAAGAACAAGACGCCGGCTATGAAAAGAGAATTCTTACGTCCCAGATTGGATGCGAAGAATCCCGAAAGAGCACTACCGATGATACATCCGATAAGTGCACTGGAAGAGGTAATGCCGTGAATCGTATCTGTGTAGACAAAATCGGAGGCACCCATAAAAAATGCCTGAAGCCCTTTATCGGCACCGGATATGACTGCTGTATCGTAGCCGAAAAGCAAGCCCCCGATGACGGCTACCAGCACAATAGAGAAGAGGTAGAGTTTACTGCCTTTTTCTGTATAATTCATGATATTAATGATTAATGGTTAATGATTAGCGATTAATGATTAGCGATTAATGATTAATATTGAAACACCTCATGCGCAACTTATTAACCACTAATCACTAAACATTGATCATTATTAGCAGTACATATTCACGATTGCCTCATACAATTCCTGCTTGCCGCTGGTCTGTTTCGGCTCACCGTTGGCTTTTGCGTAAGCTACCAAATCCTCCAGCGTCAGTTTGCCATCTTCAAATTCCTTGCCTTTACCACTGTCGAAGGAAGCATAGCGGTCGGCCAGCATCTTCTTGTAAGGAGACTCTTCAAGCAGTTTGGCTGCACTTTCCAGTGCACGTGCCATCACGTCCATACCGGCGATGTGGGCAATGAAAATGTCTTCCAGGTCGGTGGAGTTGCGACGGGTCTTGGCATCGAAGTTTGTACCGCCATTGCCAAAGCCTCCGTTACGGATGATTTGCATCATTGCCTGGGTCAGTTCGAAGTTGTCAATGGGGAACTGGTCTGTATCCCAGCCGTTCTGGTAGTCACCACGGTTGGCGTCGATGGAGCCGAGCATACCGTTGTCTACGGCTACTGCGAGTTCGTGCTCGAAGGTGTGGCCCGCCAAAGTAGCGTGGTTCACTTCGATGTTCACCTTGAAATCTTTGTCCAGATTGTGAGCCTTCAAGAAGCCGATAACGGTTTCGGTGTCTACATCATACTGGTGTTTTGTAGGTTCCATCGGTTTCGGTTCAATCAAGAAGGTACCTTTGAAGCCGCGGGCACGTGCATAGTCGCGGGCGATGGTCAACATCTGTGCGTGGTGCTCTTTCTCACGCTTCTGGTCTGTATTCAGCAATGACATGTAGCCTTCGCGACCGCCCCAGAATACATAGTTTGAGCCTCCCAGTTCGATAGTAGCGTCGATGGCGTTTTTGATTTGGATGGCGGCACGTGCCACAACATCGAAATCGGGATTGGTGGCTGCACCATTCATGTAGCGGGCATGGCCGAATACGTTGGCAGTACCCCACAACAGTTTGATGCCGGTTTCTGCTTGTTTCTGCTTGGCATACGCTACGATTTCCTTCAAGTTGGCTTCGTATTCTTCAATGGTCTCGGCTTCTTCGCAGAGGTCTACATCGTGGAAGCAGTAGTATTCGATACCCATTTTCTGCATGAATTCAAAGCCGGCGTCCATTTTGTTCTTGGCAGCCTGAACCTTGTCAGCCTCACCGTTCCAGGGGAATTTCTTTGTTCCGCCACCGAATTGGTCACCACCTTCTGCGCAAAGAGTGTGCCACCATGCCATGGCGAACTTCAGCCATTCGCTCATTTTCTTACCCATGATTACTTTATCGGCATCGTAATAACGGAATGCCATCGGGTTCTTGCTCTCTTTACCTTCGAATTTAATCTTTCCTATTCCGGGAAAATACTCTTTTGTTGCCATAAGAATTTAATGTTTTAATGTGAGAATGTGCCAATGACAGACACATTCATCACGGGGTTAATTATTAATTTATTGTTTTAACGTGCTAACGTTTTAATGTGCACATTAGCCATTACCCAGTGTTTCCAGCGCGCATATGCGTCGGCATAAGCCTGGCGGTCTGCCACTTTCGGCTCTATCACCTCGAGCTTCTCAAGCGTGGCAAATGCTTCGTTGTTGTCCTTGTATATGCCCACACCGATTCCGGCGCCTTTGGCGGCACCTACAGAGCCGTCGGTATCATACAGTTCGATGACAGCTCCCGTCACACCGGCCAATGTCTCGCGGAACAGCGGGCTGAGGAACATATTAGCCTTGCCTGCATGAATTTTCTGCACGGGAATGCCCATTTGTTCCATGATGTCGATTCCATATTTAAAGGAAAAAACGATGCCTTCCTGCGCTGCACGGATGATATGCTGTTTGCCGTGCTGGTTGAAGTTGATGCCATGAATGGAGCAGCCTATTTCCTTGTTCTCCAGCATACGCTCCGCACCGTTTCCAAAGGGCAGGATACTGATACCGGCACTGCCGATGGGAGCTTGCGCCGCCAGCAGATTCATATCGCTGTAGGAGATACCTTCGGGAGCAACGGTGCGTTTTACCCATGAATTGAGAATGCCCGTACCATTGATGCACAGCAGAACACCCAGACGGGTTTGCCCGGCAGCATGGTTGACGTGTGCAAAGGTGTTGACACGTGACTTGGGGTCGTAGTTCACCTCACCGTTCACGCCGTATACCACGCCGGACGTTCCGGCGGTAGAAGCAATTTCACCCGGATTGAATACATTCAGGGAAAGGGCATTGTTGGGCTGGTCGCCGGCACGGTAAGTGATAGGCGTACCTTCTTTCAGACCCAGCTCTGCGGCTGCAGCAGCATTGACACGTCCCTGCTCGGAGAAAGTCGGTTTGATGTCGGCAATCAGAGAGGAGTCGAACCCATAATAGTCCATCAGAAAGTCGGCAACCCGGTTGTTCTTGAAATCCCAGAACATCCCTTCGGACAAACCGGACACCGTGGTACAGATGGTACCGCTCAACTTCATGGCGATATAGTCGCCCGGCAGCATTATCTTATGAATCTTTTCGTAAACGGAAGGCTCATTCTCCTTAATCCAAGCCAGTTTGGAGGCCGTGAAGTTGCCCGGAGAATTCAGCAGATGTGAAAGGCAAGTCTCCTCTCCCAATGTTTCGAAAGCCTTTTGTCCGTAGGGCACGGCTCTGGAGTCGCACCAGATAATGGCAGGACGCAACACCTGCTGGTTTTTATCTACACATACCAAGCCATGCATCTGATAAGAGATACCGATCGCCTTGATGTCTTCTGCGTTTACTCCGGATTCTGCCAATACCGCTTGTGTGGCCAGTTTCAAGTTTTCCCACCAGTTTCCGGGGTCTTGCTCTGCCCAGCCGGGCTTCACTGCGATAATTTCCGCTTCAGTCTTGGGGAAGAAGGCAGACGATACACACTTGCCGCTTTCCGCATTTACCAGACTCGCTTTTACAGACGAGCTGCCGATGTCATAACCTAATAAATACATTTCTATCAATATTAAAATGAAAGTGATATGAAGAATTTACAATCCGGCTACCGTCGGATTTTATTGTATATCTTTTTGTCGAAACGGTAGTAGCGTGCCGCCCGGTGGGCCACGCCCTGCTGTTTTTCTTCCAGGGGGACGACATACTCCATCAAGGCAATTTTTTTATGGAAATTGCGTACGTCGTACTGCTTGTCATACACCAGTTCGTACAAAGTGCGAAGCTGGGATGCGGTGAACTTACGCGGCAACAAGTCGAACAGTGAAGACGGGTTGAACTCGACGTACTGACGGACATAGGTAATGGCTTCCTTGATAATCAGGTTGTGGTCGAATGCCAGAGCCTTTATATCCGGCATGGCTACCCAACTGGCTTGATAATTGTCCAAATCACGGTTCAATGCGCGGTCTATCTTCACCAGGGAAAGATAGGCTATGGTGACAATACGCTCCACCCTGGACTGCATGGCACGTTCCAGCCAATGTACATCTCTGGGGTCCTTCGTACGGTTTTTTGAGCCGAATGCCTTGAATTGCATCAGATTGACGTTCTTCAGCCCCGTCAATTCATTCAACACCCGTTTGGCAGCTTCATCCAAATCCTCATCCATGTAAATCAAACTTCCGGGAAGCTTCATATCATGAAAGATTTCTCCTTCTTCCTCTCCTGCACGCTTAATCAGCAGAACCTTTAGCTGTTCTCCGTCAAAACCAATCACTACACAGTCCACAGAGATATGATTGTTTGCCAACGGCGTTTTTTGTTCTATGTTTTGCATAATATATCTCGTTAAGCGCTGCAAATATAAATAGGTTTTTCTAATTTGCAATAAAGGAAAAGAATATTTTTATAATGTTATAAAGCATTATTTTTCAACTGAATACATATCTTACTTTATACAATATCATTTTCAGTTGTTATCGTATGGAATACAATATGTAATTTACAAGAATATACAAGAGGTCTAATTGTAGGAAGTACAATAAGGAGAAAGTGTTTCATTTATAAGTATTTCAGCCTCCGGATACCACAGAAGGTCCAAGCATACATATTGTATTTTAGCTTCCCTCCTTAAAGTAAGGGCATTGCACAAAAAACATCCGTTTGTGCGGTGAATATCAGAAAAACCTCTACCTTTGCAGCACTTTTTATTTAAACACTAAAAAACGAGTAAATATGAAAGCATTTGTATTTCCGGGTCAAGGTGCCCAATTCGTTGGCATGGGAAAGGACCTGTACGAAAATTCGGCATTAGCCAAGGAACTTTTTGAGAAAGCAAATGATATCCTCGGGTATCGTATTACTGATATTATGTTCAACGGAACAGATGAAGACCTGCGCCAGACTAAAGTTACCCAACCTGCCGTGTTCCTTCATTCCGTTATTTCTGCCCTCTGCATGGGCGATGACTTTAAGCCGGAGATGACCGCCGGTCACTCATTGGGCGAGTTCTCTGCCTTGGTTGCTGCCGGTGCACTGAGCTTTGAAGATGGTCTGAAACTGGTGTATGCCCGTGCCATGGCTATGCAAAAGGCTTGCGAGGCACAGCCCTCCACTATGGCAGCCATTATTGCCCTGCCGGATGAAAAGGTTGAGGAAATCTGCGCTCAAGTAAGTGCTGAAGGTGAAGTTTGCGTGGCAGCCAACTATAACTGCCCGGGACAGATTGTAATTTCCGGTTCCATAGAAGGTATCAACAAGGCTTGCGAACTGATGAAGGCTGCAGGTGCAAAGCGTGCTCTGCCGTTGAAGGTAGGCGGTGCGTTCCACTCTCCGCTGATGAACCCTGCCAAAGTTGAACTGGAAGCAGCCATCAATGCAACAGAAATCCATGCTCCGAAGTGCCCCGTATATCAGAATGTAGACGCTATGCCTCATACTGACCCGGTAGAAATCAAGAAGAACCTGGTGGCTCAGCTGACAGCATCGGTACGTTGGACGCAAACAGTGAAGAACATGGTTGCCGATGGTGCTACGGACTTCACAGAGTGCGGTCCTGGTGCAGTGCTGCAAGGTCTTATCAAGAAGATTGCACCGGAAGCTACGGCTCACGGGATTGCATAATTCCTTAAATAGAATATTTTCAAGGCTGTCTTTCTTCAAATAGACAGCCTTTCTTGTTTTAGTAGGCCATTTCCTTTATATTTGCCACTCACAACAAAATGGGATATATGGAAAAGATTACGGAGTTCAGAAATACCTTGGCAGTACCTATTCATAAGTTATCGATAGACTCTCTGGTACAAGAGGTATGCCTCTGCCCCGAGTATTTTGAAGATATATACCGATTGACATACGATGAAAAACAGACGGTGTCATGGCGGGCAATATGGGTATGCGAGAAATTGAGCGAAATCCATCCCGACTGGTTCATCCTACTGTACGATGAAATCATTCAACGGCTGATAGACTGCACGCACGACGGTTCCAAACGTCTCTTATTATCTATACTGTATAATATTCCCATCCCTACTCCAATCTCCGTCGATTTGCTGAATTACTGCCTGGACCACATGCTATCTCCGCAAGAAAGCATAGGAGTGCAAGCCCTTTCCATCAGAATAGCCTATCTGCTTTGCAGGAAGGAGCCGGAACTGCTGCAGGAATTGCAACTGATACTGGAAAATACAGAGCTTGATTTTTATTCAACTGGAGTCAGAACCACTGTTCGGAATACGCTGAAAAAGATACGTGCCACAAAGGGGCGCGAGTAAACAAAAAGTAATCACTGAAATAAAAAGTACGTTCTTTTGTTTTTTATTTCCGATTTTCCCTTACCTTTGTTGCCGTAAAGACAAAGGGGTGCCCCGACGGGCTGAGATTATACCCTCGAACCTGATGCAGTTAGTACTGCCGTAGGAATTGGATATTTCTTTCTTCACTGAACTTGCCGTAAAGACGCTTCTTTGTATTTACTTCCATTTGTTTTATTTCTTAATGAACAGAAAAATGAAAGTATTGGTCAACAACAAGGAAGTGAAAACCGGCGCCACTACCCTTTCACAACTTATCGAGGAACTTGCCCTACCGATGCAAGGCATTGCCGTGGCCGTAGACAACCGTATTGTACTTCGCACGGAATGGACAAAATGCATCCTGAGGGAATACATGCCCATCATCATTATCAAAGCAGCTTGCGGAGGGTGAGGAAGATGAAGGACGAGAGACTGAAAAACGGAGGAATGCAGTTCATCACGCACTATACGGAACGATATTCGTATCTGGATGCTGCACGCATGGCTCTTGAGGGCGGTTGCCGCTGGGTGCAACTGCGCATGAAAGACACCCCGGTGGAAACGATAGAACCCGTAGCTTTGGAAGTGCAGGCCCTTTGCCGGCAATACGGTGCCACCTTCATCATTGACGACCATGTGGAACTGGCAAAGAAGCTGCATGCCGACGGCGTACATCTTGGAAAGAAAGACATGCCCATAGCCGACGCACGCCGGATTCTGGGCGCGGAGTACATTATAGGCGGCACGGCAAATACCTTTGAGGATGTACTGCAACACTACAAAGCCGGTGCCGACTACATAGGCTGCGGCCCCTTCCGCTACACCACTACCAAGAAGAATCTGAGTCCGATATTGGGACTGGAAGGATATACAGCTATCATCCACCGGATGCAGGAGAAGGATATACACCTTCCGATAGTAGCCATCGGTGGAATAACCATAGCGGATATTCCAGCCGTTATGCAGACGGGGGTAAGCGGGATTGCCCTTTCGGGCACGGTACTGCATGCCGATAGTCCGGCAGATGAAATGAAAAGAATCATTTCTTTAATGGAGAATGAAAAATAAAGAATTAATATATGACGACTGATATGGAAAAATTAGTGATTGCGGAACGTGAGTTCAACTCCCGTCTGTTTTTAGGAACCGGAAAGTTCAATTCCGATGAAGTGATGGAGCAGTCTATCCTGGCATCCGGCACAGAAATGGTGACGGTAGCCATGAAACGCATTGAACTGGACAACAAGGAAGACAATATGCTGGTACACATACAGCATCCCGGTATCCAGCTTCTGCCCAACACCTCCGGCGTGCGCAATGCCGAAGAAGCTGTTTTTGCTGCACAGATGGCGCGTGAAGCTTTCGGCACGAACTGGCTGAAACTGGAGATACACCCCGACCCCCGCTATCTGTTGCCCGATTCTGTAGAGACGCTGAAAGCCACAGAAGAACTGGTCAAGTTAGGATTTGTGGTACTGCCCTATTGCCAGGCCGACCCCACACTGTGCAAGAGGCTGGAAGAAGCCGGTGCCGCCACCGTCATGCCGCTGGGTGCTCCTATCGGTACAAACAAAGGACTGCAGACAAGGGATTTCCTGAGAATAATCATCGAGCAAGCCAATATCCCCGTAGTGGTGGATGCCGGTATCGGTGCCCCGAGCCATGCGGCAGAGGCTATGGAAATGGGCGCTTCGGCTTGCCTGGTGAATACAGCCATTGCAGTGGCGGGCGACCCCGTGACCATGGCGGTAGCGTTCAAGCAGGCTGTAGAGGCAGGACGCATGGCATACGAAGCAGGTCTGGGCATACAGGCAGATAATTTTGTTGCGGAAGCCAGCTCACCGCTGACGGCTTTCTTGAATGAAAAATGATAAAACAGGGAGATTTACGATTAGACGATTTACGATTGAAGTTACTCATGCAATCATAAACCTACCGGTTGAGAGAGGTTGTTTAACAATACAAACTCCAATCGTAAATCGTAAATTGTCTAATCGTAAATCTCTACATAACAAAACCTAAAGAAAAATGAACCAGAAGATAAAATTCCCCCGTTCCGAGAAAGTATATTTGCCGGGCACCTTGTTTCCCGAATTGCGCGTAGCTATGCGCAAGGTGGAGCAAGTGCCCAGTACGAACTTCGTTGATGGAGAAAAGGTACTTACTCCGAATCCGGAAGTGTATGTGTATGATACCAGCGGACCGTTCAGCGACCCTGCCGTCGAAGTGGATTTGAAGAAAGGGCTGCCCCGTCTGCGCGAGCCGTGGATACTGAAACGCGGCGATGTGGAGCAGCTTTCCGAAATAACGTCGGAGTACGGGCGCATGCGCCGCGACGACCGGTCGCTCGACTCTCTGCGCTTTGAGCATATCACCCTGCCCTACCGCGCCCTTCAAGGAAAATGCTGCACACAGATGTACTATGCCAAACAAGGTATCATCACGCCTGAAATGGAGTATGTGGCGATTCGCGAGAACATGAACTGCGCGGAGCTGGGAATAGAGACGCACATCACACCGGAATTTGTACGCCAGGAGATTGCTGCCGGACGCGCCCTGCTTCCTGCCAACATCAACCATCCCGAAGCAGAGCCGATGATTATAGGCCGTAACTTCCTGGTGAAGATAAATACCAATATCGGAAACTCCGCCACCACCTCGGGCATCGAAGAAGAGGTAGAGAAAGCATTGTGGAGCTGCAAATGGGGCGGCGACACGCTGATGGACCTCTCCACGGGCGAGAACATACACGAAACGCGCGAATGGATTATCCGCAACTGTCCCGTTCCCGTGGGCACTGTCCCCATCTACCAGGCATTGGAGAAAGTGAACGGCAAGGTGGAAGACCTCACCTGGGAAATCTACCGCGACACCTTGATTGAACAATGCGAGCAGGGAGTGGACTACTTCACCATCCATGCCGGCATACGCCGCCACAATGTGCATCTGGCCGAGAAAAGGTTGTGCGGCATCGTGAGCCGTGGCGGCAGCATCATGAGCAAATGGTGCCTGGTGCACGACCGCGAGAGTTTCCTTTACGAACACTTTGATGACATTTGCGACATTCTGGCACAGTATGACGTTGCCATCTCTTTGGGAGACGGGCTGCGTCCGGGGTCTACGCACGATGCCAACGATGAAGCGCAGTTTGCAGAACTCGACACGATGGGCGAGCTTGTGCTGCGTGCCTGGGACAAGAATGTGCAGGCTTTCATCGAAGGTCCCGGCCACGTGCCCATGCACAAGATTAAGGAGAATATGGAGCGCCAGATAGAAAAATGCCACGATGCGCCTTTCTATACGCTCGGCCCCATCGTGACGGACATCGCACCGGGATACGACCATATCACGTCCGCCATCGGTGCGGCGCAGATAGGCTGGCTGGGTACGGCGATGCTCTGCTATGTCACTCCCAAAGAGCATCTGGCACTGCCCGATAAGGAGGATGTGCGTGTAGGTGTCATCACCTATAAGATAGCCGCCCATGCCGCCGACCTGGCAAAAGGGCATCCCGGAGCACAAGTGCGTGACAATGCACTGAGCAAAGCACGTTATGAATTCCGCTGGAAAGACCAGTTTGACTTGTCGCTCGACCCGGAACGTGCGTTCAGCTATTTTCATGCAGGGAAGCATGTGGATGGGGAGTATTGCACGATGTGCGGACCAAACTTCTGTGCAATGCGGTTGTCGAGAGAATTAAAAAAGAAATAAATGGGAATTTAATGTGCTAATGTGGTAAATGTGCCAATATGCCAATGCCCTGCGGCGTGAAGGCATAGCATAAGCATAGCGCAGCCAATTAGCACATTGGCACATTTATCACATTATCTATTATAGAACACTATGTTTTCAGACGAATTAGAACATATATCCTGGGAGGAAACCACGGCACGCATCCATGCCAAGACAGATGCGGATGTGCGCCGTGCCCTCTCCAAAGAACATTGTAATGTAGAGGACTTCATGGCCCTCATCTCACCCGCTGCCACCCCCTATCTGGAGACGATGGCACGGTTGAGCAAGAAATACACCGAGGCACGATTCGGGAAAACCATCTCCATGTTCGTGCCTCTTTACATCACGAATTCCTGCACCAACTCTTGCGTGTATTGCGGTTTCCACATCAGCAACCCCATGCCGCGTACCATACTGACGGAAGAAGAAATCGTGAACGAGTACAAGGCCATCAAGAAGCTGGCACCTTTCGAGAATTTGCTGTTGGTGACGGGAGAAAATCCGGCCAAAGCAGGCGTGCCCTACATAGCCCGCGCACTGGACCTGGCAAAACCCTACTTCAGCAATCTGAAAATAGAAGTGATGCCCTTAAAGGCGGAAGAGTATGCAGAGCTGAAAGAGCACGGCATGAACGGTGTGATTTGTTTTCAGGAAACCTATCACAAAGCGAATTACAACATCTACCACCCCCGCGGCATGAAGTCCAAATTTGAATGGCGTGTCAACGGTTTCGACCGTATGGGGCAGGCGGGCGTCCACTCCATCGGCATGGGAGTGCTCATCGGTCTGGAGAAAGAATGGCGGACAGACATCACCATGATGGCTTATCACCTGCGCTATCTCCAGAAGCATTATTGGCAGACGAAATACAGCGTCAACTTCCCCCGTATGCGTCCTTCGGAGAATGGCGGCTTCCAGCCCAATGTCATCATGAGCGACCGCGAACTGGCACAAGTCACTTTTGCCATGCGTATCTTTGATCATGATGTGGACATCTCCTACTCCACCCGCGAGCCTGCCGATATACGCGACCATATGGCAACACTCGGTGTGACAACCATGAGCGCCGAAAGCAAGACCGAACCGGGAGGATATTACAGCTATCCGCAAACACTGGAACAGTTTCATGTCAGCGACGAGCGCAAGGCTGTGGAAGTGGACAAAGCATTGAAACGCCTGGGGCGCGAACCAGTGTGGAAAGATTGGGATGCGAGTTTTGATTTGAAGGCTTTCAAGAGATGAGTGGCCGAATACAGAACCTTAATAATAATGAACAAATGAACCGATATGCCAGACAAACGTCCCTCCCTGAAATAGGCGAAGCCGGACAAGAGAAACTGCGTAATGCCAAGGTGTTGATAGTCGGTGTGGGAGGATTAGGTTCTCCCATTGCCCTCTATCTGGCGGGAGCAGGAGTCGGAACGCTGGGATTGGTGGACGATGACCAGGTCAGCATCAGTAATCTTCAACGTCAGGTTCTGTATGCTGAAGCTGACCTTGGGCAGCCTAAACCTCTATGTGGCGCCCGTAGAGTGCAGGGTTTGAACAGCGATGTAAACGTGGAAGTATACCCCTTCCGTCTGGACAAGAAGAATGCCGGAGAACTGATAAGGAACTACGATATAGTGGTAGACGGGTGCGACAACTTCGCTACCCGCTACTTGCTGAATGACGTATGCAACGCTTGGGGCAAGCCCTACGTTTATGGTGCCATTCAAGGCTTTGAAGGCCAAGTGTCCGTCTTCTGCTACGGTGAGAGTGCAAAAAACTATCGTGACCTCTATCCAGATGAAGAAGGGACACTGCTCATGCCATCTCCGGACAAATCGGTTATCGGCGTAACCCCTGCCATTGTGGGTAGCGTAGAAGCCAATGAAGTGTTGAAACTGATTTGCGGCTACGGTGAACCCTTGGCTGGAAAGCTATGGACGATTGATTTAAGGACCATGCAGTCGTATATTCTCTCATTATAGGCAAACATCCATAAAGATATGAAACTGATAGTCATTACCACGCCGCAATTCTTTGAAGGAGAAGCAGAGGCAGTTACCTCCTTATTCCAAAACGGTTTGGAAATACTCCATCTGCGCAAGCCGGGAGCTTCGGCAGAAGAGATGGAGTATTTCCTGCGGCAGTTGCCGATGGAATATATGCCGCGCATTGTCACGCATGAGCAATTCCAGCTGGCATCCGTTTTCGGTCTGAAAGGAATTCATCTGAACGGGCGCAATCCGCAGATACCGTTCGGATATAAGGGACACATCAGTTGTTCCTGCCACTCTCTTGAAGAAGTGTTGAAACATAAATCAGATTGTAGCTATGTGTTCCTCAGTCCCATTTATGACAGTATATCCAAAGAAGGCTACTCTTCCGCTTACTCCTGCGATACCTTGAAGAAAGCACAGCAAGCAGGTATCATCGATTCCAACGTCATGGCATTGGGTGGCATCAGCCTGGAGCATCTTCCGGAAATAGCCGTTTTAGGTTTCGGAGGTGCCGTCCTGCTAGGAGACATCTGGCAGCAAGCGAAGGAAGATTTCATCCCCCACTTCCTCCACCTGAAACAGCTCTCCTCCCCCCTTTAATTTTTAATTTCTAATTTTTAATTATTTCATGCTTCCCCCTATTATCCTTTCCATTGCCGGTTCCGACTGTTCGGGCGGTGCAGGCATACAAGCAGACATAAAGACCATTTCCGCTTTGGGAGGTTATGCCGCTTCCGTCATCACGGCTGTTACTGCACAAAACACACTGGGAGTACAATCGGTTTATCCGATACCTGCGGATATGGTTAAGGCACAAATCACCTCTGTTATGGATGATTTAAGGCCGGATGCCGTCAAGATAGGTATGGTACATGATGCCGGTATTGTGACCACCATTGTCGATTGTCTTCAGACTTATACTCCGGAGTGTATAGTCTATGACCCCGTCATGATATCGACCAGCGGACGGCGACTGATGACCGAAGAAACCATACAAGTCATTAAGACGGAACTGTTTCCGCTATGCACCCTCATTACTCCCAACCTGAATGAAGCAAGCCTGCTTTGGGGGCAAACCATTACCGGTACTGTGGAGATGCGACAAGCGGCACAGGAATTATCCTGCAGATACAACACCGCTATTCTCGTCAAAGGCGGACATCTAGAGGATAATGACATGTGCGACGTGCTTTATTGCCGGCAACCTTCTGCCGGGGCTGACATCCTGCCATCCGGATGCATCCTCTATTCCAACCCCAAAATAGAGAGCCGTAACCTGCACGGCACAGGGTGTACCCTTTCCTCTGCCATAGCTACATTTCTTGCCGGTGGCAACAAACTCGATGAAGCGGTCTGCAAGGCTAAAGAGTATATCGGTACTGCGATAAACCGGGGGAAAGACATGAATATAGGGCACGGGAACGGTCCGTTATGGCACTTTCCTTTATCGGAATAAGAGCTCGTCGAAACGCATTATCTGTTTACCTTAAACGCATTATCTGTCAGCCTCCGATACATCATGTGTTTGGCACCAACGGACAATGCGTTTCGACATGTCTGCTTCTTAATAGCGTATGCCCAGAATTTTCTTGGCATCGTCTTTCTTAAACAGTGAATCAATGACGTCTAAAATCGCTTCGTAGTTTTCCGGATCTACGATATTGGGAGCGAATATGTTGAGGACTTTCATCTTGTCGTCATCAAAAGTATATAGTGCCATCAAACTGGCACATTGCACACAGTTCAGACTGTTGTTTCGGGCAACAGTTCTCATCATTTCGATTTGATCATCCTTGAAAGGGCGGGACTTTACTTTTTCATAAAAATGCCGGAAGTCTTCGGGGTGCATCCCCCTGACATAAACCGGAGCTGGAGAATCTATCACTACTTCACTGGGAACAACCGGCAACGTACGTGGCTCTCCGGAGAATGAGTCCATTGCAACGACTCTCCCACCTTCAAAAGTCACGACAATCTGAGTTCGGCTGATATTACTTTTACCGGACAGCACTCTGGAATATTCCCATTCTTCTATATCCCGGTCGAAGCGGCGATACTCTGGAGTTCCCAATATCTTGGTGACCTCCTGCCTGCTCATCCCCTTCTGGATACTGTTCAACACATCTACCTTAGCATCATAAAACAAACTGGAACAACTGCTGAATCCCATCGTCATTACCAGTCCCGCAATAATTAGTCTGATTGTTTTCATCTTATCGAGTTTTTAGTTGCCACAAAGGTAGGCAGAAACATGGATAGACCTCTTATTATCCCCCTATTTGTCAAAAGGGATTTCCCTACTTTTTTTAGCCATATACCTATTAATATGGAAATAATCCGTTATTTTTGCAGATACTATCACTATAAATAGGTAAAAACACATGGAAAAAGCAAAAGTATACTACTCTGATTTGCGTACCTCCCCTACATCCAATCTTTTGGATAAAATGGAACGCTTGCTGAAAAGGGCAGGCATCGAGCAACTTCCTTTGAAAGATAGCTTTGCTGCCATTAAAATCCATTTCGGCGAACCCGGAAACCTGGCATACTTGCGTCCCAATTATGCAGCTCGAATGGCAACCCTGCTCCGCAGCCTGGGAGCCAAACCTTTCTTGACGGACTGCAACACGCTGTATTCCGGTCGTCGTGCCAATGCTGTAGACCACTTGCAAAGTGCGATGGAGAATGGCTTTAACCCTATCTCGGCCCAGTGCCAGGTCATTATCGGCGACGGACTGAAGGGAACGGACTACCGCGAAATCCCTCTGAACGGGGAATATTGTCCGGCACCCAAAATCGGCACAGCGATAGCCGATGCCGATATTGTAATCAGTATGAACCACTTCAAGGGGCACGAACAAGCCGGTTTTGGCGGCGCCTTGAAGAATCTGGGCATGGGATGTGCCAGTGTAGGCGGAAAGCTGGAACTGCACTGCGCCTCGCAACCCAAGATTGACGTAGAAAGCTGCATAGGCTGCAACATCTGCGTGAAGCACTGCGCACACGACGCTGTGCACCTCAATACCAGCCGCAAGGCAGAAATAGACTACACCAAATGCGTAGGTTGCGGACAGTGCGTAGCCCTCTGCCAGCACGACGGTGCCGTGATGGGAGCCGAAGATACCTCCGAGCGCCTGAACTACAAGATTGCGGAATATGCCCTCGCTGTCGTTATGGGCAAGCCCCATTTCCACATCAGCTTCATCATGAACGTATCTCCCGAATGCGACTGCTGGAACCACAACGATGCCGCCATCGTGCCCGACCTCGGCATTCTGGCTTCGGCAGACCCGGTTGCACTGGACAAGGCATGTGCAGATATGGTCATCCAAGCCCCGATACTGCACGGTAACAATTGCCTTGCCACGGCACACGAGCACGACGACTTGTGTGGATGCGACAAGTTCCACTTGATGCACCCCGACACAGACTGGCTTGCCGGATTGCGCCATGCCGAGAAAATAGGATTGGGAACCATGGAATATGAATTGGTGAAGATTTGATTAAACCTTTTCAGTTTTAAACAGTCATAATAAAAATAGATTTATCAACTATAATATTATACAAATGGAAACATCTGCAAAACTTTATTCTTTGCCTTTCGGCAACGTAAAGACCTATCTATTCGTCCTGCTGTTCGTGGCAGGAAACATCGCCTTGCCGCAACTCTGCCATCTGGTCCCAGCAGGCGGTCCGACGTTGCTTCCCATCTATTTCTTTACACTGATAGCTGCTTATAAATATGGTTTCAAGGTAGGTCTGCTGACGGCTCTCTTGTCTCCGGTCATCAATCATCTGCTTTTTGCCATGCCTGCAGCAGCCGTGTTGCCGGCCATACTTATAAAGTCCGGTCTGCTGGCCGGAACCGCCGCTCTTGCTGCACGCTATGCCAAGAATATCTCTTTATTGGCATTGCTGGGTGTAGTCCTCTCCTATCAAATTATCGGTACGGTCTTTGAATGGGCGTTGTGCGGTAATTTCTTTCTGGCTGTGCAAGATTTCCGTATGGGCATTCCGGGCATGCTGATTCAGTGGTTCGGAGGATATGCACTGCTGAAAGCAATCGCAAAGAAATAAACGTATATTCTCAAACAGTATCCCTTAATCCTAAAACTTTGTTCGCACACTGCGGATACATATCCCCAGTTTGCGGATGTCTATCCCAAGCCTTGGGATAGACATCCGCAAACCATAAACAAAGTTTTTTCTTAACTGATAAAAACTTTTCCCTAACTAAGAAAAACTTTCTCCTTAATAGAGAAGACTTTTCTCTTAATACTTTGAACTTTTTTCCGCTATTTTCCTTTCTCCCTACAATAAAATCATTAATTTCGTGCCGAACAATATATCATATTTTCAACATGGAAGTAGTAACGAACAACTGGTTCACTAAAAAATATCCAATAGGTTTTGCCTTAAGCGGCGGTTTCATCAAAGGCTTTGCCCATTTGGGTGCCATGCAATCCTTATTGGAACATGACATAAAGCCCAATATACTTTCCGGAGTCAGCGCCGGAGCCTTGGCCGGGGTATTCTACGCCGACGGCAATGAACCGCATCAAGTTCTTGACTACTTTGCCGGGCACAAGTTTCAGGACCTGACCAAACTGGTGATTCCCAAAGTCGGATTGTTTGAATTGGGAGAATTCATCGATTTCCTGAAAAGCAATCTGAAATCCAAGAAACTGGAAGAACTGCAAATCCCTCTGATTATTACAGCTACTGACCTGGACCACGGACGTCTGGTACATTTCCATAAAGGGGACATCGCCGAACGCGTAGCAGCTTCGTGTTGCATGCCGGTATTGTTTGCCCCGGTCAATATAGACGGCACCCATTACGTGGACGGAGGCCTGCTGATGAACCTGCCTGTCTCTACCCTCCGCCGTATATGCGAAAAAGTGATTGCCGTGAATGTCAGCCCTCTGATGGCGACCAAGTATAAAATGAACATTGTGAGCATTGCCTTACGTTCCTATAATTTTATGTTCCGCTCCAACTCTTTTCCTGAACGCGAGAAGGCTGATTTGCTGATAGAACCTTATAACTTGGAAGGATACAGCAATACAGAGCTGGAAAAGGCGGAGGAGATATTCATGCAGGGATATAATACGACCAATGATATATTGGAACGCCTGCTCATTGACAAAGGCAGCATTTGGAAAGAATAAAATAACCATTCTATAACATAGAAAACAAAGAAATGAACGACGAAAACAAATTGATTATTTATCAAGTGTTCACCCGACTATTCGGAAACAACAATAACCACTGCATCAATAATGGCAGCATCACCGAAAATGGATGCGGCAAGATGGCTGACTTTACAGCCAAGGCGTTGGGAGAAATCAAGAAGCTTGGCGCTACACATATCTGGTACACGGGCATCATCGAGCATGCTACGCAAACTGACTACCGCCGTCACAATATCCAACCCGACCATCCGGCCATAGTGAAAGGTAAAGCCGGATCTCCCTATGCCATCAAGGACTACTATGATGTCGACCCGGATCTCGCCAAGGACGTACCGGAGCGTATGAAAGAGTTTGAGAATCTGGTGCAGCGCACTCACCGTAGCGGTCTGAAGGTTATCATAGATTTTGTTCCCAACCACGTAGCCCGTCAATATCACTCGGATGCCCAGCCGGATGGCACTTCACAACTGGGGTCAAACGATGATACCAATTATGCGTTCAGCCCATATAATAACTTCTATTATATCCCGAAATCGGAACTGCATGGCCAATTTGACATGAAAGGTGCAGCCGCCGAACCTTATAGGGAGTTTCCGGCAAAAGCTACCGGAAACAACCGTTTTGATGCTTATCCAAACATCACCGATTGGTACGAAACTATAAAGTTGAATTATGGAGTGGATTACCAGAACGGCGGGACTTGCCATTTCGACCCCATTCCCGACACATGGACCAAGATGCTGGATATCATGCTGTTCTGGGCGGGAAAGAACATAGACGGTTTCCGTTGCGATATGGCCGAGATGGTTCCCGTAGAGTTCTGGGAATGGGCAATTCCGCAGGTCAAGGAACAATATCCCTCCCTGCTGTTTATAGCCGAAGTCTACAACCCGGGAGAATACAAGAATTACTTGTTCCGTGGCAAGTTTGATTATTTATACGACAAAGTAGGACTTTATGATACCTTGCGGGCTGTTACTTGCGGGTATGAATCGGCAACTGCCATCACCCGTTCCTGGCAAAGTCTGGGAGGTATAGAAAAACGCATGCTGAACTTTCTGGAAAACCATGACGAGCAACGTATCGCTTCCGACTTTTTTGCCAGTAACCCACGCAAGGCGATTCCGGCACTCATTGTGTCAGCTTGCATGAACACCAATCCGATGATGATTTATTTCGGTCAGGAGTTTGGTGAGCTGGGCATGGATAGTGAAGGTTTCAGCGGCCGGGACGGACGTACAACCATCTTTGACTATTGGAGTGTAGATACTATCCGCCGTTGGCGCAATGGCGGCAAGTTCGACGGCAAGATGCTGACGGAGGACCAGAAACACCTATACAGCATTTATAAACGGCTACTGACTCTTTGCAATGAAGAAAAGGCCATCTCTCAGGGGGCTTTCTTCGATTTGATGTATGCCAATGTCAACGGATGGCGCTTTAATGAACATAAGCAATATACATTCCTGCGCAAATTTGAGAGAGACCTGCTGCTGTTCGTCGTGAACTTCGACCATATCTCGGCAGACCTTGCCATAAATATTCCTTCTCATGCTTTTGACTTCCTGCAAATACCGCAGATGGACCAGTACAAAGCTACGGAGCTGCTCAGCGGAAAAGAAGAAAACATAAGTCTGCTTCCCTATAAGGCTACTAATGTGGCCGTCGAAGGATATGGAGGAAAGATACTTAAGATAAAGCTATAACGGAATCACAACTCTGGTGATTTATTAGATTTGGCACTGATTATGCAGAACAACACGGATTTCTTAATCGCTTCGTGGTTTTCCGCATAATCAGTGCCAAGTCTTTATTTGTTCTCTTCCATATATTCCTTCAGCCGATATAGCCGCGTGATGGCAGGATTATAAAAATCATCAGGATAATGTGCATCTATGTCACTCAGGTTAGCTTGCACAAAACGTTTCACATCCACTATGTTCTCAGCATCAGACAATGTTACACTTTGAGGGAAAGATGTGCTCTTTGCCCAAGCTATCAGCGCTTTAACGCTATCTTCATCAAATTTATATTCGGCCATATTCTACATATTTTCTTGCAAAGATAGTGCAAACCGGATGCAGAATAAAATGACCCACCCATTTTTTTATGCTAAAGTTATCCTCATCTGCATGAACAAAATTCCAATTTGTTGTGTTATATAAATGTGTTTTTCATAGTATTAGATATAAGATTAATTAAAAGAGACGTACCCGCTTGTGATAAGTAAGTACATCAAAAACAGAAGCGTCTGTTTGATTGATAAATGTGTAAGGAGCATCGGTTTACCAGAGCCGATGCTTTTTTTTACCCTTCTTTGTAGCATGTTAGAAATATTATCCGTAAATTTGGCAGATAATAAGGAAAGAATATGATATGAATATCCCTGTTATATTTCAATTTTTGAAAGAACTGTCTGCAAACAACAATCGTGAATGGTTCAATTCTCACCGGGAACAGTATGAAGTCGCCCGCAGCGAGTTTGAAAACTTGCTTACAGTAATTATCTCCCGTATCTCTTTATTTGATGAAAGCATCCGTGGTATAGAAGCAAAGGACTGTACATACCGTATTTATCGTGATACACGCTTTTCCGAAGATAAAACTCCCTACAAGACACATCTGGGAGGATATATCAATGCGAAAGGAAAGAAATCCGACCATTGTGGCTATTACGTGCATCTGGAACCGGGAAACTGCTTGTTGGCCGGTGGAAGTTATTGTCCTCCCCCGCCCTTGTTAAGAGCTCTGCGACAAGCGGTACACGACAATATAGATGAATTTCGCAGTATAGTGGAAGATCCTGCTTTCAAGCAATACTTTCCCGTCATCGGAGAGAATTTTCTAAAAACAGCTCCAAAAGGATTTCCAAAGGACTATCCCTATCTGAAATACCTTCAGTGTAAAGAGTATACGGTTGCCTGCTGCCAGCCGGACAGCTTCTTTCTTGCTCCAGACTTTTTGGATCGTACAGACGACATCTTCAAGCAGATGAAGCGTTTTTCTGATTTTGTGAATTACACCATAGACGACTTTGAATAATTTACCTATATAACTAACTTAAAACATTTGAATTATGGTTATAGACAGACTTGAAAACATAGAAAAATATACTTTGCTGCATCCTCTGTTTGAGCAGGCCATTGATTTTTTAAAATCACATGACTTGCACTCTTTGGAAATCGGCAAGACCGAACTGAAAGGAAAGGACTTGCTGGTCAACGTGGCGCAGACAAACCCAAAAGAAAAAGAAAATGCCAAACTGGAAACCCATAAAGACTATATTGACATTCAAATACCCTTGTCCGGTACGGAGATAATGGGTTATACCGCCGCCCAAGACTGCCTTCCGGTTGATGCTCCTTACAATGCGGAAAAAGACATCACTTTTTTTGAAGGACTGGCGGAGGACTATATTGCAGTGAAGCCCGGAATGTTTGCTATCTTTTTCCCTCAGGACGGGCATGCTCCGGGTATTACCCCTGACGGTGTAAAAAAAATAATTGTGAAAGTTAAAGCGTAAATTTATCAAATATCCAAAACTCATCCTCTTTATGGAAACATTGAATTTAATCAAGAATGACCCATGGCTGGAACCTTTTGCCGATGCCATCAACGGACGTCATCAACATGCCATAGACAAAGAATCGGAATTGACCAACAAAGGAAAACTAACCTTGTCTGATTTTGCATCCGGATACCTCTATTTCGGCCTGCATCGTACTGACGATGGTTGGGTTTTCCGTGAATGGGCGCCTAACGCAACCCAAATCTTTATGGTCGGAACTTTTAACGATTGGAAAGAAGAAAAAAAATATAGCTTGAAGCGTAAAGCAAACGGTAATTGGGAAATCAAGCTTCCTGCTGATGCCGTGAAACACGGTGACTTGTACAAGCTGATGGTACATTGGGACGGTGGTTGCGGTGAACGCATTCCTGCATGGGCTACACGTGTCGTACAAGACGAACAGACTAAAATATTCAGTGCCCAGGTTTGGGCTCCGGAGAAACCCTATAAAATGAAAAAGCGGGTTTTCAAGCCATCTACAGATCCTTTATTGATATATGAATGCCATATCGGTATGTCTCAGCAGGAGGAAAAGGTCGGTAGCTATAAGGAATTTCAGGAAAAGATTCTTCCACGTATCGCCAAAGAAGGCTACAACTGCATACAGATTATGGCTATCCAGGAACATCCCTATTATGGTAGCTTCGGATACCATGTTTCCAGTTTCTTTGCCGCTTCTTCCCGTTTTGGTACTCCGGAAGAACTGAAGGAGTTGATTGATACAGCCCATAGTATGGGGATTGCCGTTATCATGGATATTGTCCATTCACACGCTGTGAAGAATGAAGTGGAAGGCTTGGGTAACTTTGCCGGTGATCCTAATCAATATTTCTATCCCGGTGGACGTCGGGAACATCCAGCTTGGGATTCACTTTGCTTTGATTACGGCAAGAACGAAGTTATTCACTTCCTGCTGTCTAACTGTAAATTCTGGCTGGAAGAATATCATTTCGACGGCTTCCGCTTTGACGGAGTAACCTCCATGTTATATTATAGTCATGGTTTGGGAGAAGCATTCTGTAATTATGGAGATTACTTCAACGGACATCAAGACGACAATGCCATTTGTTATCTGACACTTGCCAACCGGCTTATCCATCAGGTCAATGCCAAAGCCATCACCATTGCCGAAGAAGTATCGGGAATGCCCGGACTGGCGGCAAAATATGAAGATGGCGGCTACGGATTTGATTACCGTATGGCCATGAATATTCCCGATTATTGGATTAAGACAATCAAGGAGAAAATAGATGAAGACTGGAAGCCATCCAGCATGTTCTGGGAAGTGACCAACCGCCGCAAAGATGAAAAGACCATCTCCTATGCGGAAAGCCATGACCAAGCTTTGGTGGGCGATAAAACCATCATTTTCCGCTTGATTGATGCGGATATGTACTGGCACATGCAGAAAGGAGACGAGAACTATACCGTAAATCGAGGCATTTCTCTCCATAAAATGATACGTTTACTGACTGCGACTACTATCAATGGCGGTTATCTTAACTTTATGGGCAATGAATTCGGACATCCGGAATGGATTGACTTCCCCCGTGAAGGTAACGGTTGGTCTTGTAAATATGCCCGCCGCCAATGGAATTTGGTGGACAACAAGAATCTGGCATATCATTATATGGGTGACTTTGATGCTGCCATGTTGGGAGTTGTAAAAAGCATAAAGAACTTCCAGGCTACTCCGGTCCAAGAAATATGGCATAATGACGGTGACCAGGTATTGGCCTATATGCGCAAGGACTTGATTTTTGTATTCAACTTCAACCCTAAGCAGTCTTTTACTGATTACGGTTTCTTGGTTCCTGCCGGAACTTATGAAGTTATTTTGAATACAGATAATCCAGATTATGGCGGTAATGGTTTGACGGATGATACCATCAAACATTTTACCATCCACGACCCGCTTTACAAAAAAGACAAGAAGGAGTGGCTGAAGCTTTACATACCGGCACGTACAGCTGTTGTACTGAGAAGAACTAAATAGTCATTTCATAACACAAAAAAAGAGGCAGATATCAATTCAGATATCTGCCTCTTTTTTATATATGAGTCTTTTATTTCACTTGACTGTCGATGAAGTTCAACATCGTTTTTGCATTATCCATCATCTTCTTTTGAGCTGGTTTGTCCGCAGAGAGCAATGGAATAAGTTTATCCAAATATTCTTTGGCTTCCTTGAATTCAACTTTTGCTTTTTCTACATCTGTTTTCATGGTATTGGCACCCTTACTATAATACAAAGAACCCAGACTGTTAAGTGCATTTACATTATCTGCTTGGATAGCTATGGCTTGTTTAAATGCTTCTTCGGCTGCATCCATCTTTTTGGCTTTCTGCGCCATGATACCTTGATTTACGTAATAAGTGGCATACAATTTAGTCAATGTCTTATTACCGGGATTTGCTTCCAGCCCTTCCTTTAAAGTGGCAACATACTCATCATTTTTCTTCAAATCTTTCAAAGCACCGGCTTTACCTATATAAGCATTTGCCAGGTTATACTTTTTCTGTACAGCAATATCAAAATACTTCAAAGCTTCGGCAGGTTTCTTTATCTTATCGGCACAAACGCCACAGTTATATGCAATTACGGAATCTTGGTTGTTTGTTTGTGTCAGATAAGTACTAAATTTTGTGTAAGCTTCCTGGTAATTTTTAGCTTCAAGAGCAGCCTTACCATCGTTGACCAACTGGGCAGGGTCAGCATTCTGCGCAAAGAAATTCGTAGCTGCACAACATAGTGCAATAGATAAGATTAATTTTTTCATATGCTTTAATTCATTTAAAAGTTGATTCCCAAAGTTAGTTTACAATGGTATAGAAGCAAAACCTTTTTACTTTTTTTGAGGTTTTTAGCATAGTCGTAACAAGTGTTATTTTACGTAAAAGCAAATATCCGGATATGTGTGTTGGGCTTTGTCACATATGTTACACTTATACTTAGAATATCATATTATCTTTGCCACAAAAAAAGATTATGGAACAATTACATGCACATGAAGTCCTTCACATGATGGAAGGTAATAGTTATACTGAGTTATCATTGAGAGAAGCCATTATCCAAAAATTCGGCGAGCAGCAGCGTTTTTTCACCTGCTCTGCCAACAATATGGATGTAGATACCCTGATAGAATTTCTTAAAAGAAAAGGAAAATTTATACCCGCCAATGGTGGTTTTACAGTGGACATGACTAAAGTTTGCAATCACTGATGAGGAATATTAATTCCTTCTTCTGTTAAATTGAATATTATTTACGTTAATGGTTAACAGAAATAATATTCTACTAAACCATGTTATAATATCTGCTGATTACCCGCTAAAATTTGGATATCTCCTGCAAGTACGTATCTTTGTACTGTGTTTTTCATAGTATTAGATTTAAGGTTAATAAAAAAGATTGGCTGTCTGGGATAGATAGCCTTTTTTTTTGCCCATATATAAAGAGGAAATCTTAACATTCTGATTGTCAAACAATTAATTAAAGGTAGTAGAACGGATAAATAGCCGAAATAAACAAAAATAGCGGGTAACCTCTATTCTTATGTAGGCTGTTATGTAGGCAAAAAATTGGTCTACATGAGTACACGTAAAACCTAATTAAAATGTATTCGATCAACATTAAAGGAAAAGTGACCTCAAAAGACAAAAAACTGGTGAAACTGGAAATGATCTTCTTCCAAACAGGCTACAACAGAGTTTCTAAAGTGCTAAATATCACCGGTCCCATCAAAGACTGGGACAATGCGTCACAATCATTTATTTCCAAATCAAGCGATGCTATCAAAAAGAACAAGATGTTGCTTGATCTGAAATTAAAGTATCAGAAGATTGCGGAAGAATGGGAAGAGGAAGGACGTAAATGGAGTCCGGCCGAACTGGCACTTAGTCTTGATAAAAAGAAAGGGAAGGAAATGAAAGAGGAAGACCGTTCTCTGTCCGTTTCCCAGATGATTGATTATTTGATTAAAAAATTCTCTGAAAAGGAAAAAGAGAAAAACGGCAAGATTGTGAAAAGCCTGGCGAGTGTAAAGGACTATAAAATCATAAAGAAGGCTTTGGAAGAGTTCACACAAAAGAAATACAATAAACCATTATCCGTGTTTTATTTCAGTGACATAACAAAACAGTTCCTCTTGGATTTTGTTCTATATACACAAAAAAAAGGGATTGCCAATGGTAATAAAGCAGGCTTGAACCAGAAGTTGCGTAAACTAAGAGCCATAGTCAACTATGCCAAAGGGCTGAATATGCACGGTGCTGATCCGGAAATATTCGGCTGTGTGGAGGATAAGATGAAATGGCACAAGTTTGAACCGAGAACTGTTTCCAAGAGAGTGATACAGTTAATTGAGAATGTGGATAGAAGCTTGCTTACACTTAAAGAGGAATTTTGCTTGGATTTATTTCTTTTCAGTTATTACACAGGAGGTATGGCCAATGTGGATGTCTGCCATTTGACGTACAATATGATTCAAGGAAACCAGGTTATCTATGAACGGATGAAATTCCCGAAAATTGGAAAACCCTTGTTGATAGAGAAATCAAAACAAATTATTGAGAAATATGAAGGTCAAGGCATTGACAACTATGTATTCCCTGTATTCACAAAAAAACATACCACGGAGGCCAAAATGCGTAATAGAGTCATTCAAATCTCTAATAGAGTCAGCAAAACGTTGACTAAAGTTTGCAATATTCTGGATATAAAAGAGAATATAACTTGGTATTCCGCACGAGGTACATTTATCTCCCGTATGGTAGATGCCGGTTGTTCTCCGGCTGTTACGGCAGAACAAGCAGGAAACAGTGTTGCGGTAATCTTTAAGCACTATTACAAGTTTACCGAAGGCGAAACCTTATTGACAAAAATGAATTCTGTATTCTAAAGTAGCAACCAACAAGTTAGAATTTCCGGATATTTTAATGGATGAAGCCGGATTTGACAGGGCTATTGTTTTATTATTCGGGAAGTTTCGCTATCTTTGTTGCAATGAAGACGACAGGCTGGGTATGATTCCTGCCGTCTTCATACCCAGCCCGAAAATAGACGGGGGGATATACATATTGTACGTTCGCTGAACGTCTTGGTATAGATAAACTTGCACTTTTCAAAAAGGCAAGATGTATACGCAATGTTCATGCTGTGTATGCTTATATAAAATGAGTTCACGCTGTTCTTTTGGGTACAAGGCGAACATAACCATTAAAATATTATTGATATGAAACAAATTACTTTGTACGTGTACCAATCTATCGACGGTTGTCAGGCTTCTTCGGACAAGTATTTCGATACAGCGGTGGATGCCTCCGGTTGCGTGCTGATTGATGAAGAAACTTACCTGCGCATTTATATGAATCATTTGGGCTGGCCAATTACAGCGAAAGAGACTTTGGTTGTAACGAACAATGCTATCAACCTGACTGAGAATGAACGAGTGCAGTTTATTACAGGGGATGTAGTGGCAGAACTGCAGAGAATAAAAGAGGATGGCGACGGTACGGTGGTGGCTTACGGTGAGGAGATTGGAACTCTGCTTTTGGATAACGGGTTGGCGGACGAAATCACGGTAACGACCGTACCGATACTGGTCGGAGGTGATGAGAAAGCACTGAAATGCGGATTGAGTGACGGTGGAACCTGGATTGTGCGGTCGAACAAGATGCTGGTGGATGGTAAAATACGGACAGTGTACGGAAAGGTGTGATGACGAAATACAACAGAAATGTGTCATAATTTACCACAGATTACGCAGATGTACATAGACTAAATTTAACAAACAGATGATACTCTGTAATATTTGTCTGCGTAAATCCGTGTAATCTGTGAATATAATTTTTACACATTCTCTTGGGTTTTCAATAAATAATAAATAAAATAATGGACTATATACAATTATTCCGGTATTGGGAGTATAGTATTGTCCACTTAAAGATTAGGAATATCTCCTTGAAACGGGTTTGATAAGCAAGTCGATGTGCTCGTGTTCAAGAATATGCTTCATAGCCTTGTAGATGGGCATCTTCTCAATGCCAGCAATCTTTAGAGCTTCCATTTTAATGGTATTCTCAACCAGCTGTAAGTAGTCCTCCTCTTTCAGCTCAACATATTTTTGTGACTGGGATTTCAATTTTGCCATATCATTAATTGTCTTTATTATTTATTTCCGAAATCAGCAGGAATCTCGCCCCATAAGTGCTTGTCCCAATACAATACCTCTATATCCACTATCCTTGCTTCCATTACCTTGAGAAATATCTCCGCTTTCTGTAATGCCGGGCATGTGCGTGAGGAAGCGGTCTGTCTATTATTATACCATGTAATACCCGTTATACTGTCGGAATAGATTGTGTGCGGAGTCCCCGGATGCTCTAAAATATACTTGACAGCTGTCACAATACCGAGAAACTCCCCGATATTGTTTGTCCAATTGCCAATTGATTCCGAAAAGAGTTCCATTCCGGAAGAGAGGTCGACAGCCCGGAAGCGTGTCAATCTCTCTTTTGCCTTATGGGTACCATCGGTCGCTATGCCTACCTTTGGTTTTCCTTTCATTTGCTTCTTCCCGAATGTCCGTTTTTCGTGTGGATGAATCCGTCAGATTCCATGCGTCGTACCAAAGCCTGTGCTTGGTTTAGGTAATCGTTGATTACACTCTCCTGATGCCTGATATCCTTGCGCCCTTTGAGAATTTCCAATACACCGTCTATTGTACGGCTCATAGCACTCTTTCCGTCCTTGGGATCGAAGAAAATCTTTTTGTTGCCGAATGTCACAGTTACTTGATACAATGTTTTCGGGACAATTATTGTTTCCACATGCGCTTGAAACAAGACAGGGGTAGCAGCAACCACTACATATCCTTTGGCGTTGTGCATGGGTTTCAACTCTACCGAATAGAGGATGTTTGGCTCAATAGTTCCTTTCAGATCTTCTGAAAGAACACATATTTGTTTGCCAAATCTTGAGTCTTCACGAACTCCCATCAATTTACGTGTTTTGGAGTGGCGCGAAACGAATCCGATCAGTTCGCCTGTCCGCTCCGATTTCGCAAACTTCAGTTGCGATTTTTCCGATGTCATATTACAGGTCTTTCATATTCAATCTATTACTTTCAATTAACAATATGTCTTTAATAACTCACTTTATCATGCAAATATATATCAAATAAGCGTGTTGACAAAGTATTTTAATCATTAGTTTTCAGGTAATTATGTACGAATATATAGAGAAAGACTGCACTCAGTACAGTCTTTCTTCCTCTGTAAAATGGCTGAAACGTTCATCTGTATCAGAGGTTTGCAGAAGATAACGGCATTTCCAATATCGGTAAATCCGCCCACCGTTAGGTATATAGTAATTTATATCGTCAGCGTTCAGATATTGGTTTCCCTGTTCTGTGCCGTGATGCATCCATCTGGCACATCCCGGCAGATTAGGGTTGTCCCGGACATAAAAATCCATCTTCTCTTTCCCTGTCACGAAAATGTTATGTACGCGGATATCCTTGTCAATCGGAAACCTGTAAACATATAGGGCGAAGTCGCAAATATCCGTCTCCAAAAGATTGTTTCCAAAATGTATCGGGGCTTCCTTTTCCAGACTTTCAAAACCATTCCGTACGCTTGTCCGTGTGCATATTTCCGCAAACCGTTCATCTGTTACAGGTTCGGCTGTTGCATATACCACCCGGAAGCCATTGTTCGTACTGTCCCTGACCATGACATGGGCCACTATCTCGGAAGATTTGTTGATACTGTTGTCCATTGGATCAGTCTTATCGGGAATACACATCCGTAACAGCCCTACCACAATGACAAGAAATACCAATATCGCCCGTGGACCGATTGTAGTTGTCATGAAAACAAACTCATCAGCCTGCTTTCTTAACTGTTTCATAGAATTTTGAGGATGTGGCGGCCGGATGCACCCCGGAACTCGGACACGCATACTTCATGTCCTGCATCCAACAACCGGTTTCGACATTCCTCCATGGCAGTATCTGATATCCTGACAGCAGGAATATTCGCCGCCGTCATCTTGAAAAGAGGCGCTACCATGATCCGGGAAATCGTTTCGGCGTCTTCAAAATACGCTTCGTATGAATCACCTACATGGAAAAGGGTAATGGTTTCCACGCCATGCTTTTCTTTCATACCTCCGTAACACTGACGGATAATCTGTTCCTTTTTCATATAATATATGTGTATGGTTTGGTGTCTGCCAAACATAAAAAGTACCTGCAACCAATTCAGTTGTTGGGAGTTCATCCGAAAGGTATATACAGACTTTTTTATTGGACAAATATACAATAAATTGCGGACTCGCCCCACTTTTTATAAGCGGAACTATTCTCTCATTTTCACCTCCTTTTTTCAAACTCCTCACTGATGGTTTTAACGAATTGTTCATATTGTCTATCCTATGGCTTTTACTACAGGCCTTACCATGGAACAGAGGTGTAAAAAGTAGCCCAAGTTCTCGCTTATAGAAAATCCACCAATAAGGACAGCGCCTGCTTTAATACGACAATATTTTCCGTACATAGCGTAATCACCCGTGGTTTTGATAAGGCCATATCTCGGTAACAGTTCCGGTAGCGTGTCAAGTATCGGGCGTATGACCTCTTTTAGAAAGCTCGGACTTTCTTCCGTTCTCTTCCTCCCGCTTCCTTTTCTGTCGGTATTGCTTCCTTCCGTATGATAAAAAGCCTCAAAACGTTTACGGTATTTTTCTGTCAGTTCTTTAACACCTGTTTCCATCGTTTTAATTATACTCTGCAAGCCATTCGTCCAGTGTCATGGAATCTTCAAATCCGTACTCTTCAATCCGCACGTAACCATTTTCTCCCATGACCAGCTTTTCTCTTGTAAGGATTGTTCCGGCACGGTTTACCATTACCTCCGGTTCAATGGTCGCAAAACGCCCGCCGTCATCCGACTCCCGGATATCATACGCATGCAGTCCTTCCGGCACGGCATTGCGGTCAATCTTGAAATTGGTGAACAATGCCGGTATACCGTTGACAGTCATAGAGTCAAAGTTCTCGTCTTGAATATTTCTTTGGGTAATCATATTAAATTGTTTTGTGGTTATTACTTATGCTCGGGAAGTTCAATGGCCCGAACCCAATTATCCTGGTCATTGAACATCTCGTCATTGATTCTTGCCGTGAACTCCAGCGGTGTCATCTTTTCAACCTCTGTATGCGGGTTGTTCTCGTAATCGAAAATGATCTCCTTGTCAGGAGCGTCACGCCCGAAATCATCCATAGGGAAAGAGAACACCCACACCTCTTTGACCTCATCTTTCCCGAGAAATCGTTTCAGGTTGTCCGTGTAAGCCGAACATCTGTCCCAGCCAGAGTCCACGAAAGCGGAGATCTCCGCCTCCGTTTTATCCGTGCTTTCTTTCAGGAAAGCGACGGCGTTCTGTTTCCAGAGTTTCTGCCCGACGCATAGTTCCAGATACCGTTCCCAGACGGTAACCAGCCAGTCGATATTGATTTCGTAAAGATGACGGCAGGGGAAACGCTCCCGGCTGTCGGGATTATAGAGCATGCAGCTCCCGTCCGACCTGATCTCTTCCAGCTTGTACGCGGTATATACCGGTATGCCGTGATGTTCATCGTCCTCGCCTTCCTCCTCGACATAGACCGTGTGGGGCAGCAAGCCCTCCGGCATTTTTGGAATCGCCCTGAGATTGGCGATAATCTCCTGTTCCAGTTCTTTCTGTTTTTCCTGTAATTTCATTTTCTGTCAGTATTTAATTGGATTTTGCCTTCTTTGAATAACTTCTGTTTGTAGCGCCGGTATTCACGGATAATTTCAGTGTGCTTTTTTCGGTCAGGCTTGTACAGCCCCTTCGCTTTGCGCTTATTCAGCAGCTCCCTGTTACGCTTCTCCCTTTCGGGATTCACGATGAACGTAATCAGGCGGCGGCTTACACCGTACTCGCGTGCCAGCTGGCGCTGACTGACATCTTCCGTCATGTAACGGTGGAAAATCTCTGCCCGCTGTTCGGGTGTCAGTTTTTGCCTGCGGTCATACCGTGTCCCGCAAATGGTTATTCCCGTGCTTCTGTATGGCATGGCTGTGTCTGTTTATCGTTTGCATTCCATGAATAAAAGTCGTAATAGCCTGATTTTTTTTACAGTTCATATCTATTTGATTTTGATTTAATTCTTGACCAAACAGCATTTCCGTTGTATATCAACTCATTTACGCTGAATTGCCCATTAGTGTACAGAGGAGTACTTCCAAACGCATCTATATTTCCGTCCATTTTCTTATTACCACAGATGTATATTTGAATTTTACCGGACTTCTTCGCCTCTTTAAGTAAAGCGGAAACACTTTCATCATTAACGCAGTGCCTACATTTTCCGTTTATCCATACAGATATGGAAGTTACTTCTTTTTCATAAGCACATCCCATTCCATCGGAGGCATGTGCTACTAAAACATCTTTATTCATTACTAAATTATTTATATCTTTTTCTTTCATGTCATTTGAGAGTTTCTTGTCACAAACAAGTTATCGTTGGTCCTGAGTCAATGTCAATTCCAATCGAAGCGTACTTTATAGGGAAGTAATATTCAACACCCTTACCATTAGCCATATAATAGTGGAGATTTTCCTCTTTTATCCAACACTCACGTACCGGAGAGTTATTAATACTTACTATCCTGTTGAGATTGATTTTTACCTTTTCTTTCTTGTCCTGAACGGCCAACTTAGTTTCTTCATTTTCGCCTTCGATTGCATCTTGAATTTGTGTGTCAAGGCCAATCGGCGGTAATGTGATTTTTGTAGTTTGTATTTTCATTTTTAATTCTTTTGTTGTGTATTAATCGATAAATGCAACCATTCGGGCAAATAGGATTGGGAATAATCTGTTTCTCCATGATTAAATTCATTCCTGTTTTTAATACTTCTGATTCCATACTTTATCTCCTTTTTGTTCGTATTTAAACTAAAACATTGATATATCGGCAGGCCATTTTTCCACGTCCGTATCTATAAGCATATGCGTGTATTTATCCGACGGGTATTTCTTTTGTGCCTTAAAAGTCGCTTCGATATAATTTTCCGCTTCTACAATCAAGTGTGGCATCTCATCTATATAATCTCTATAAGTATCTCCGTCCTTGTCGGTTATCCACTTATATTTAAAAATCTCAAAGGTATAATGTGCCATTCATTTCTATGTATTAGTGAACTTATACCGTTGAGAAAATTCCCAACAGATCTTCGGCGGTCAGGGGACGGAGGGAAACGGCGTTGAATTCCTGGACGTCGTCCTCGTGTATATCCCGCACCCCTACGGTCGGATTCTCGCTACTCGGCCGTAAGTATATGACTTCAAGCAGCATTTCCTTGCGGTAAGCCGCTGGTCCGTCTCCAAAACTTCGGCGTATCGAACCGACCGTCTCGTCCGTCAGGCGTACGAAATCCCCGGTGCGGAATGATGGTGCCGGACTCGTGACGGGAGCCGGCATCTGCCGGCCCCTATGTCCTTCCAGGTCTTCCACTGCCATTGCGTAGGCCCTATATTCCGCTTCAGTCCCGAATTGCCTGGTTATCACGTGACCGCCGGAGTCGGCGGTATTCTCTTCCGGCGGGATGATCCCGGTTTTCTTGTATATGCTTACGGTGTCCTTACCGGGCAAAAGTGTCACTGTTATCATGATCGTGGCAATCGTTTTTTATGACAAGTGAAAATCCATATCCTTTTCCTCGAAATCGGTCAGGTGTTCTTTATTGTATTCCTCTATGACCGTTGCGGGAATATATGTTTCACCGCTTATCTCGAACTTTCCCCGCGCCAACAGCTGCGCGAGCGTATCCACATGACCTTTCAGTATTTTTTCGATTTCCTCACGCTTGCCTGTTACCGTGGCACCAAGGCGCATCCATACTGACTCTTCACACTGGGTGTCCGTATCTTCCGGTTCGTCCTCATGACGTATGATCTGGTAATCGCTCCAGCCGTCACCGTCATTCAACCCGGCGACATAGGCGTTATATTCTTCAAGAGTTTTGAACTCTTTCTCGTCCACGACACCCCCGTTGTCCATCAGCCATTCCTCGGAAGGCAGTTCCTTGCTCTCGTCATATTTTCTTACGGCATCCTCGCCAAAAATCATGGTTATCTTTATCATATGTCTTTTTGTTTTGAATGGTTTATTTGTATAATCTTTCTTTTCTACGCTCTTTCAGGGTATTCCGGAGATATTTCATGAGCTTTCCGCAAGGACACAGGGCATGTTCCCGCTGGCGGGCATAGCTCAGGTCACCGTTGGAGAGAATCATGCCTTCGGCATTGAGACAGAGATCGCCATAAACGTAGTTCTCCTCCGTAAGGTAAATCCTATGAACGGGATTCGGATGTCCCTCCGTACTGCGACCTTCCCGGAAAAGGAAGATCCGTTCGGCCTGTCCCCTGACTCCGAAAAAGGGATACGGGGAAAGTGCCGCGAGCGTGGCGGCATGCTCTGCCGGATCATGGAAACGGTCGTCGCTCATTTCGAGCATGTGGCCGGAGTCCTGCTCCTTTTCCTCCTGGTACTCGTACAGCGCGGCACAGGCTTCTATGAATTCCTCCGAACGGGATGTGGCAGAGCCGTTGGTTACGATATAAAAGTCATTGACAGTAATGCCGTAGGCGCGTACCCGATCAAGGATATGGCGGATGGCCCGGACGTTAAGCGAAGGCTCGCCGCCCGTGATGTTGAAATGGTGGATATGCCTGACATGCCGCAGCAGGTTGCTTATATGTTTCAAAGGGATATCCACGGGCTCGGCATCTCCTCGCATGCAGTGGGCACAGCACATGTTGCAGCGCCGGGTAATCTCGATACAAAGATTTTTAATATAGAGTTCTTTCATGAGATGTTTTATAGATTTTCGACCAATTCACAGAAAGCCTCAAAGAGTGCCCCGGTGTGTAAATCCTTGGCCGGAACCTTGCGGATATCCCCGCTTTCGTAATCCAGTTCGGCATACAATTCCCCGTTGTCCACCGTAAAACCGTAAACGCAGCAGGGGTCATGGTCCTCGTCGCAAACCTGTACGGAATACCCCTCGACGGAAAACTCCCCGTCATCGAAACGGGAGACGATTTTCCGCATCAGTTCCAGCATGTCTTTTTCCAGCATACGGTAATGTTGGCCCAGTTTGTCAAGCTGCAACCGGTCTTCTTCCGATACCGGACAGGCAATCTCCACGTGTTCCGACGGCAACTCGAAAGTCTCCTTTCCGTCACCTATTTTCACGATATTTTTGACGTAATCTACGGCAAGCACATCGTACTCGCCGGATTTTTCTCGGGCGGGATCGTCCCACCACACTTTTTGTCCTTTTTTGATGGTCGTTGTCATTTGATATTCTATTATTCTTGTTCCTGAAATGAATTCCTTACAGGATTTCAAGTTCGGCTGCGTAGACTTCCGCCTCACTTACCCCGTCACCGATCAGGATGATGCGGTCGTCGAATTCCTCCAGAGCTTCCAAATCTTCGTCTGTGAGGTCCGCATATCTCTCTTCAAAGGCATCATAGACCTTGTATTCCCCGAAAGTTTCACCGGCAGGGTCATTCCAGAAGACTTTTTGTCCTTTTTCAAATTTTCTCATTGCCCCGGTATTTCAATCAAAGTAAACGGAATCCCATTCCGTCCAGTAACACTCTCCGTCCGCTTCGTCCGCGTGGCTCAGGTCTTCGTCCATCTGAGCCTTGTCCCCGTGGTAAAGGGCGAGCGCGCACTCGTCGGAACAGGCGAATTCCCCGCCCAGATAATATCCTTCTTTCATGGGTTTCCCGCAATGGTCGCAGCGGCGGACATTCTCATCGTCAGGTTCAGGTGTTGTCGCCACAATCCCGTCCGCCGTTTCCGCAGCGTTTCCAGGTCCGCGCAGGGCCGGTTCCATAGCTGTAATTTCATCTTTGCCCTGTCCCTTCCGGAAATCAAGGCTGCCTTCATAATGGCCTGCAAGTATTGTCCTTTCTATATCTTTGTTCATAGTTCTGAATTTTTGCCCGTTTTACAATTCTCATATTGTCATAGCCGGTCTGCCTCAATTCATCCAGCAGGCCGGCATATTCCTTTTCCGTTACCGGTTTGGTCGTGGCGACGACATGGCTGTAATCCGCCGCGCCATGCTGGCCGACGTGCATGTAGGAGGTTGCCTCACCCCGCCGTCCGCTCCACGGTATGTCCGGGAACAGGGCGATGACCTGTCCGTCGGGATAGCGTCTAAAGACCATCCTCGTCATTTCGTCCGCAGATTTCCGTGTCGATTTCATAATCCCCGTATTTTTTGAATTCGTAATCTATTTCGCTGATGATTTCGTCAACCTCTTCGTCAGTTATTTCATCGACTTTCGGGTTGTCGATATCAAGCCGTACAGTCAGGTAAATGGTTCTTGTTGCCATTGTATCGTATATTATTAGTGTAACAAAGCCGGCCTATGACAGGCCGACGGTATATTTCTCTATCAGCCGTTTCCGGTACGCCTTGTCCTTTCCGGCGGCAAGGCTTGCCAGCTTGCGGATATTCCGGTTGGCTTTTTCCGCCACCTGTTCTACTGTCGGTCCGGGAATCATGAAATCACGACATCCGGTACCGCAATACCGCTGCTTCCCCTTGACCGTCCTGCCACAGGCCGGACATCGACGCTTGCCGTCACGTTCCAGTACTTCCAGAATATTGGCATGAATGCCTTCCCACCATTCAATACGGTCTATGTCATAATCGTAGACGGTTATCGTGTTCCCGAAACTACGGGCTTCGACCTCAACGGCAATGCCCTCATCTTCAAGGCAAACCTTCAATACCGGGTCTTCGTTAGGCTCACAGTGCCTGTCATACCAGATGATATAGGTGGGATCCTCCAGTTCGCCGGGTTCTCCCAGACAGAGTTCCGTAAGGCGGTTGCTCGTCAGGATATTGCGGATTGCAGTCTGTAAATTTTCAATGCTGTTCATCGATGCTTGGTTTTATGGTTATTCATTCGATTGTCAATTCATTTGGGAGGCGTAGCCGATAAACTGAAAGATATCGGCATACTGCTCACTGTATATGTAAAAACCGCTCCGTTTCTCACCGGTTTCTGCATCTATTCCGTCGGCATGAAGGTATTGCCCGTTTGTCAGGTATACGTCGGTGAGTTTAATACGGGGCGTGTCGTGCTTCCCGTACAGGGTTGTCGTGACAGGGAAGTTGTTGTCATCGAGTTCCTCCTCTTCCGTGAGGCCGAGCGATACGCGGCCGTATCGTTTTAGAAATTCGAGCATGAATTTCAGCATGGCCTGCCCGGCCTCGTGCAGCCGTTCGTCGATAAAGGCGTACTGGACGGCGAACAGGTGCAGCTCGTCGGCACTCATTTTGTCCGGGGCTTTACCCGGCTCCGCATTGTCTTTCTGTATTTTATCCATATCTGTCATGTTATTGGTTTCATGTTTCCAGCAGGGTAAAGGAGACGGTCAGTATCACTTTCCCGTCACCCAGGCTGAAGACTTCCAGGCAGTCGTTCCGGATAGTCCTTTTCAGGATATTGCCCCGGTATCGGGAATTGCGTACCTTGAAGGTAAAATCATCAATGAACGAGCTGATGCAATGAAGCACGTGGTCGAATTCTTCCTTGCCGTACCGTTCCGTTTCAGGGAAGACGCCTTTCAGATGCGCCCGCAGGCCCAATATATAGCTTGGGGTCTTGTTCGTGATCTTCCTCGAGTATGTAATTCTGTATTTCCTGTCCATGATGTACCGTTCCATTTAACCGTTATCGTCATACCAGCCCCCGATATCATCGAAATAGCCGTTCGAGTCCCATTCTTCCAGCAAGGTGGTCGGATACGTCCATTCAAGGCTGTAAAACAGGTCCTGGCACACCTCTTCATTACCCTTGCACAGGGCGAGCAGTGAGTTATGCGTGAAACAGCCGTTACTGCTCTCCGGTACACGCCAGCCCTCATGGTCTTCTGCCGCGTATTCAGGTATATAGCACACTTCATCGGGGCGGTAGAGAAAGGCATCCTCGTTCTTGTAGATGTTTCCTTCCCCTCCGTATTCCAGTTCATAGAATACACCTTCCGGCGTTTCTATCCTTTTGCCAATTTCTATCATAGCGTTATCGTTTCGTGGGTATATATAATCACCATCCGGGAGGACAGCACCTTGTCGCGTACCGTGGGGTTGGCGATTGCCCAATCGGAATGGAAGCGCATGTCCGGAATGGATGCGGTGTCCACAATATCGCCCTCGTTTTCCAAATGGAGGTAATCCGGCTGGTACAGGTCGCAAAGATATTTACCGTCCGTGTCGCTGACGGCGTATATCCTGCCGTCGAGTGCAGCCGCCATTTCCTCCTCGCTGCGGTAGACCAGCAGGTATTTACAGCCGGCCTTCATCTCTTCCGCAATCCGCTTATGCAGCTCTTCGGGGGATAATTCACGCAGTCTCGACACGACCGCCCCGATACTTTCCACGGCATCGTAGCTGTCCAGGGCATCATGGCAGGTCGTTTCAAACTCCTCTTTCGGGCGACCCGCAAAATTGATGGTACGGACTTCCTGCCTGTGCCCGCCGAGCAGGTAAAAGGGCGTGCCGTTCCATTGTTCCTTTCTGACAGAGAGCGGCCGGGAACACTCCCGTGTCTGCCGGTTCACAGTGGCATACAGTTCCAGACTTTCCCCGCATTCCATATGCAGGATATGCCGGGCGAACTCCGCGAACGTCATGATTTTGATTCCTTCCCCGTTTGCCGTGAAGAAATCCTGTCTTGTCTGTTTCATAAATCCGTTTCTTTAAGAGTAGGTAATCGTTTTGTATAAGGGGTGGAATATTCACCTCGTTGTGAAAAAAAAGACCGCCGCAGCCGTAGCCGCGACGGCCCGTCATCATTATGGCATGTGATGAACAGGTTCTGTTTCCGTTATTCGTCTTCGTAGTATGGTACACCGTGCCTAACCAGTGCTTTTTCCATTTCTTCCCACCAGATTTCACTATGGCGGTCGTTGTTAAAATCGATGGACTCGCCTTCACCGAGCCGCAGCCGGTCGCGGGTCTCCATTTCCGTTTCGTACACAATCTGTTCCATCTGTTCGTCCGTAACATGGCAGGTGTTGAACGGCTCCGGCAGGGATTCCAGCTCCCTGCGTGACAGCTCGGATTGCCCGCAAGTGAAAACCTTGTCATAGAAAGCGTCGTCTTTCGGCGGCAGTTCGGGTTCTTGTTCCGGCAGCACATCCAGATAATCCGACTCGTACAGGTAGTTCCCGTCACGTCCCTGCGTCTGCCGGTTGTTCTCGAACTCTTCCAGGTCACTTTCTGTCAGGCGGAATTCCTTTTTCTTGCGCCGCAGGTACTCCATCATGTTTTCGAGGGAGGAGAACGGGGCTATGAGTTCCATGGAAGAACGGCTGTGCCAGGCGCCGCTCCTGTACAGCAGGTAGACCTGCGGACGGTTCCGGGCCGCCTCCTTGCGGTATTCGCCGAACTCGAATAGGGCATTGTCGAAACTTCCGAACGCCAGCCTGATCTTGTCCTCGATGGATATGGATTCCCGGTATTCCTCGAACCGGCACTGCACATACTCCATGAAATCCGTATTGCCCAGTGCCTCCATGAGCGTGGTGTCATCGGCCGAGAGCGCGATATCGGCCCCAGCGAAATTGTCGGCCGACAGCACGTGTTTCTCTTCATTGTATTCGTCTTCCGCCCGGCAGACGGCCAGTCCGGGCGTTTCCGCTTCAATCTCCACGACCTTGCGGAGTGTCTCTTCGATAGCTATCCGGTATTTTTTCATATCAGATGATGTTTATTTGTTTCAGTTCACGTTTGTAGTTTCTCAATGACGGCTTGTGCCCTTTCTCCCTTACGATCTGGCGCATCTGTGCAAAGGTATACGCCTTCTCCATGTCCAGATCGTAGTCCGTGGCGAATGCCGTCATGCCGACATAGCAGAATCCGAATTTTTGGTGCAGCATGTCGGCCGTATAAGGAGTCATGTCTTCCGCCAGGGTTACGGGGACGGCCATTCCCCGGATCTTGAACTTCAGCCCCTCGATAAGGGTCCCGCAGTTGTCGCTGTGGTAGGTCAGGCTCCCGCGCCGGGCGCAGTAACCGACGGTCTCGCCCATGAAGGTGTTGCGGAAGATTTCCGTACGGTTCAGGTCCTTCAATTTCTCGACACCGTAATAACAGATTGCCTGTACGGCTTTCAGCGACTTGTCCACTCGGGGCTTGACGAAACGCGGGTCATTCTCCGCCACGTTCTTTTCCAGCCACGTGCGGTGGAAGGTTCCGACAGGCACGTCGAACACCTTCTCCGGCGTGCAGTATTTTGAATCCGACCGGGTCATCATCAGGTGTGCCGAGGACGGCTCGTATCGTTCTTTCAGGTAAAAAGCCAGACAGGTATTGCCGATTTTGCAGTAAGTATAGTCGTCACGGCTGTTTTTCAGCGACAGCATCGTGGTTTCCCTGCCGTAAAACTTCTCGGGCAGTCCGGTCTGTCGGCAGAACTCCGTGAGGAAATGTCCGGGGATGGCATGTGCATAACTGCGCTCCCGGTAGCACTCTTTCGCCATTTGCGGGGTGATGAACCGTTTGGCAAAGTCACAGATATGGTAATGACCGTAATCATACGCCGCCTGTGTGTTCGCGGAGGTCTGGAACTTTTTGGGCATCTGGCGGAACCAGCGGAAACACGTCCCGTGCTCCATGCAGTAGTCGACAAATTCCCGCGTCCATACATTTTCAGGAAATTCGGGACAGTTGCCGTTTCTTCGGACGAACGCCTTGCATACTTCCGTCGTGAGCAGGGATTGTTCAGTTTCCCCATCGATATAGCAGTTTGTCTCCCGTTTGCTGTTATCGATGGCGATGACCAGTCTTTCCGGTGTCTTGAACCGCTTCGGCAGCTCCCCGAACATGTAAGGGTGTTTCTCCATCAGCCGGTCCGCCAGCATGTCATCCAGATATGCCGACAACGGCTTGAAAAACTGGGGGTCTGTGATGAAGTTTTTCCCTTCGGTCGAGCAGACAGCCGCATGGAGAATCCCATAGGAATAGAACCGGGCGGGAACAAGCGAGAGGTCATGTTCCGCCATCTTGCGGTAATACGCCGCGTTTTTGAAGCGCGGCGGCACAACGGCGTCGGTAACCGTGCTTAATATTTTCATCTCGTCGAGCATCCCGTAATAGAACCCTTGAGTCTTTACCCCAACGGGGACATATCCGAGGATAAGACCCGTTTTCATGACGGCGTCTGTCCTGCTGTCCGTGTAATACGGATCGTAAATATAGCTGCGCAAGGCCGAGTATGCCAGCTGTGCGTCCCAGAGGCGTTCAGGTATGAAAGCGAGAATGTCAAAATCACCGCGTCCGTTTCGTATGACCGCTTCCGCCATCCCACGGGTAACCATTGCCTCGGGAACGGCGGTGATGTTCTTCGGTTTTTTGCGCGTGGCATAGTCACAGACTGCCCCCGAACGGCACGCCTCCGGGATATTGCGCAGCTCGAAGCTGTGCCAGTTGTCCGTACTGCCCGCGATGATGCGTTCAATACGTTCGGGTGTGAGGAAGCGTCCCGGAATATGGCTCAGCACCTCTATTTCCTTGCTCTCGACGGCTGCCTCCACGATCTCTTCCGTGAACAGGCAGTCCGGCAGCCATTCTATGGCCGATACGATGTTATTGTGTAGCATACAGTTTCTTTTTAAGTTTGGATGATCGTACGATTCTCACAAGACGGCTACCGCGGTAGACATAGAGTATCCGGGATTCCCGTTCGGCAAGCTCCTGAAGCTCCTGCCAATGCGGCGTTTCGATCTTCTCGAGTCTGGCACGGTTATTTACATAAACAGTTATCGGCTTCATGCTGTCATGGGAGGGCGTGTCTTCAACGGAAAGCTGCAGTTCACGTCGTTCGCCCTTGTCTATGATATACCATTTACCACTATCGAACAGGAGGCACGTGTTCTCCATGCGGCTGAAAATGTCCGTGTTGTCCGCGATGCGTGATACGGATTGCTGCCGGGTCTCCCGTCCGTCACGGATCTTTGAAAAGCAATGGACAACGTCACCGGCCCCTGTCCATTTCCCATAGGGTGACGGTCCCAGTTTATGTATGTCGCCCAGCGAAAGCAGGGCGTCCACCCGGCAGTCGTTAGGATAGAACACCCGGAGTTTCCTCACAAGGTCTTTCGAAAGCGTCTCATGGAGCGCCTTGATGTGCCGGACTCTGCCGTCCGGCAACAGTTTCCCGATTTGTATGCTCATTGTCTTGTTTTTTATTAAAGTATAATCTGGCTGCTTTCTTTCTACCTGCAGCTTTGGCTGGAAATTGATATCTGCCGGATTACTTGCATGCGGTCGCCTGAAAAGGGTTGTTTGACCGGCATGACGATGGCCGGAGAGTGCATGGCAAACGGTTCCTTCCCGTCATTTCTTTGCTTTGTCTGGCAGGATTTCCCTGTCGGTTGCCGTACGGCAGAGCATCAGTTTTCCTGAACCGGTATGCTTGTACCCTTCCACGAGCTTCCCTTCGGCCAGCATCTTTTCGTAGATCTCACGGATATAGCGCCACGCCGGGGAGGTGCTTGAATAGACGGAACTCTCACGGAACGTCTTGACCCGGAGTTTTTCGACAAGTATCTCCTGCACCTGCTCACGGCTCTTGTACAAGTTCCGGCGTCTGGTACGGAAGGCTTCGCTGAATATCCCCTCAATGCCCATGGCATGGACTTCGCGGTAATACGCCAGTTCTTCCTCTTCCGTCAGGTCGAGGACTTCCCCGTAGGTGTCGGTACGCAGGTATTGGAATGTCGTACCTTGCGTCAGAATCTTCTCGATGCGTCCGATAAGTTCTTTCCTTACGGGACCGGAGAGTTCTTGCGGGTGGCAGTAGAGCCGTGTCTTATCCAGCACGACATCCGGACAACCGCCGTATTTGCGCTCCTCGATTGTGAAGCCGTTTTGCGAGAACAGGCTTCTGATTTCGGCGAAAAATGTCTCTGTCTTTTCCTCTGACATACCACGTCCCCATTCGTAACCGGATTCGATGCGGAAGTAGGTGTCTGTATATATCGGTTTATCCATTTTTACAGTGTTGTTTTTTAGATGTTGTCATATTAAGCATAGCCCGGAAACCAACCATCCGGTTTCCGGGCGTCCTTGAAATTGTTGTCAGATATGTATGGAATTGAATACCTTGTCGATGTCCTCCTGCGCCAGCCCGATGTAGCGTCGTGTGGTCTCCAGATTGGAATGGCGGAATATCTGGTTGAGCAGGATCAGGGCTTCCGCCGAACGCCCCATCATCTCGTAGACATAGCGCCCGAAGGTCTTGCGGAAGGTATGTGTGGAAAAAGCGCGTATGGGAATCCGGTATCTGACCCGGAACACCTTAAGCAACCGGTTGATGTATTCCAGAGAGTACGGATTGCCGGTTTGCGGGTTCATGAAAATCAGGTTTTCCACATCGGGGCTGCCCTGCAGCCCGTACAGATGCCGCGTCTTTTCCTGTACATATCGGCTGAACTTCACCATGCGGCTCTTGCGGGTTTTCTTCTCCGTCTTTACCAGCTGGTTGCGGCCGAGCACGTCTTTCCATCGGAGTGTACGTACGTCCGAAGCCCGGAATGCCGTACAGAATGACAGCCAGCAGTAGGTCGCCCACAGGTATTCACCGTCTTTTTCCAATGCATCGAGCAATTTTCGGAACATATCCATGGGAAGGTAGTCCGCTGTTGTCAGTTGTCCTCTGATGCGGGTCATGGTCAGGCTTCAGGCAGGTTTTCCGAGAGCATCAGCTCGGCCAATGCCCCGTTCTGGGGAATCATGGCTGGGATGTCCGTGCGACCGGGTTTGTAGATTTCGGTTGCCACGTTATAGATGTCCCACGCTGTAAGTGTTTTCTTCTCCTCGGCAAGTTTGAGCAGATCCTCGGTAAAAATTGAAATTTGGGACTGGTTGAGCGGGTAGGTTTCCACCTTGGACGAGAGGCGTTTGTCGGAACTGTCATGTGATACGCGCAAGGCGGTCAGCAGGCCGATGTAGGCGTACATTTCCACGGGGGTAATCACTTTCGCTTTCAGACGGCGGATACGTTCCCGGTCCTCATTCATCTGCACTTCGAAGTTAGACAACCATTCATCCACGCGCTCGAAAAGCTGTTCGGTGGAGGCCTTTTCTTTCCCATAGTTCGAAACGCTGCGTTCGGGAGAGAGGATGCACTGGTTGTGGCACACTTTAACGCAGGGGCCTATTGCAGCCTGTATGCCGTCCTGATGGAACGCAACGACCAGCGTGGTGGTCAACTCGTCCGTTTCCCATTCTTTGATGCGGATGGTCGTGTAGACACGGCGCAGAATATGTGCCTCGACAGCCGATGTTCCGAACTTCTGTTCCACCTGGGGCAGGACGACCACGCCGGGCTGGGCCTTGTTCTTGTTCTGGGCGGCGAAGATTTCCTCCACCTCGTAGTTCAGGTTGTGTTTCTGGCAGAGACCCGCCATGCGCTCTATCACCTCGTAATGGTAAATTCCCTTGAGCGGGTTGCCGTAGATGTCATTCTCCTTGTGTGTGCGTCGGAGCGTGTCGAGTGTCATCACCTCGACGTTGTTGTTCTGAAAATCGAACTGCACGGGGGCAGCCGTTGTTGCTAATGCTGTTGCCATAATGATTGGTGTTAAAAAGTTATACAATAAGAAAGGCGGTGGAGCGTCGTCCACCGCCTTCCGGAATTTATTCTGTCGCGTCGGGAAGATAGCGCCGGCATATCATGTCCGTGACGCTCGGATAGTAGGAGTTCCCGTAGGTGCCGTACGGGCCGTAACGGGCCAGGAAGCGGAAGTAAAAGTCCGCCGGACGGTTGTAGCTGGTGTGTATCCGGGTCTTCCTCAGCCGGTAGGCGTAGTCCATGGACGGCACCACCGTGACTTTCCGCCCGTTGAAATAGAAGTTGCCCTCCCTGTCCGAGGAGAACAGCACCTCCTGTCTTGCCGGACGGTCGTCGGCGACCACCCGGAAGAATTCGCCGAGGGAACGGCAGTTCTGGTATTCTATCGGGATCGCATCGCCCTCTCTCAGTTTCCGGTCCAGCTTGTCAAGCAGGCTGTTGATGGCCGGCGTGTACAGGTTCTCGGACTGGAAGCAGCACGTTTCCTGCCAGTGCTTCTCGAAAAGGGAGCTGATTTCAAGGATCAGCGAGAGGGTCTCACGCGCTGTCTGCGGTCTGTCGGCCAGATAATGGATGTATTCCGTCGCCAGCGTGGAGAGCGACAGGTATTCCTCCGGTGTGGGGGCGACCTTCTGGTGCAGGTTGCAGTGCCGTCCGACCAGTCCGTCGATGTCGGTCTCCTGCAATGCGTCGTCCGTCCATGCGAGGGTCCCTTCCGAACGGCAGGCGGGACATTTGTCCGCGCCGTGCGGAAGGAGCATCACTTTGCCGCAATCGGAACAGGTGACAAAATCACCACTGATTGCATATACGTCTACTGTCATTGTTTTCTCCATCCCTTAATCCTCCACGTAAGGCCATTCAAGGTGGCAGCCGTTGCATACAGCCACGCCCTCGTCACTAAGAATGTCAATATCGGTGCCCCCGCATTCGGGGCATACCGGTGCCATTTTCTTGTCCATTCGTCGACCTGCCGCTTCTTCCGTCAGAAGTATCGGCACCCAGTATGCCGATGTGCCGAAATCCCGTATCCCGTTTTCATCCTGTATGGGGTCACAGCCCTTCGTCCCCATGTATTTCTGGGAGTCCGGCCAGCATACGGCCCGGTAACACTTGTCCCGCTCGGGAGATTTGCCGGTATGGCGGACATAGTCTTCCTCGGACACGTAAAGCGCCCCGTTGTCCCCGCTTTCCCATGCCGGGTAACCGGTTCCTTCTTCCTCGAAAGGGGCACTGTCCCCGGGAAATTCCACGAGCACATACAGTTTGTCATCCCATGCCTGAAAACACTTGTCGCAGTGGAACCGGCTTTCGTGAATATCATAACGGATATTTTCCGAATTGCATTTCGGACAGATAATGTCTTTTGTTTTTACTTTCGGGAAACCCAGGATTTCTCCGGCGATAATTTCCATGCTGAGCCAGAACAACTGTTCATAGTAATCGTTCGCCATCTTTTTCGCCAGGTTCTGCATGTCGTCATCGCTGATCTTTTTCACATCGAAACCTTTCCCTTCCAGGTCATCGCGATGGACGGACGTGATGGGGAAATACCCGGCGTTCAGCTTCCGGATAAATTGTTTTTCCTCTTCTGTCGGTTCGGGTAAGTTGTTGAAATATTCCCTGAGCCGTTGATAAAGTTCTCTTACCATAATATTATTTTTGTGTTTAATCTAATACCCACCTGCCGAGGACCAGTAGTTCCGGTCCATGGTTTTCTCAAGTTCGAGGTCGGAATGTTCTTTCCAGAGGTCGAAGTCGTCAAGCAGCTCCGTTCCATCCTCCAGAGAAAGCACCGTATCCTTATTGTCCGACAGATAGTCTTGTATGTCATATCCGGACGGATAACGGTTTTCCCGGATGATTTCTTCTGCAGTTTCCTTGTCCATTCGGTTACCATTTTTCAGTCCGCCGACATTGCGGCCGGATTCATTTGTTTTGCCTTTTTCCTGTAAAACCCGTCGATGGCAAGGAAGTAGTCCCCCGCATCCCAATCAGTGCCCGCATGTTCAGTCTCGAATTCCTCCGCCCACCGGACGATCTCGGCATTGACGGCACGGGAATCCATATCTTCCCATAGGTTGTCCGCTCCGGCATTGTAGGCAAGGTCCACGACTGCCTCCTGCAACTTGTTGTAGCCGTTACACTCCCTGCCGTTGGAACGCAGCCATAAGTCCACATCGATGGCATCCTCTTCCGTCGTCCCGTTATGCAGGCACAGGCACTGCCCGTTGCCGTCATGGCATACGAGGACCGGATGTTTGGTGTCGGGACATATCCGTACCAGCAGTTCATTGGGGGCAAGTGTTTCGGTCTCACGCCCATTGAGCATTGTAGGAAGCGCCTGGTTGACCAGACTTAGGAGTTCCAATTCCTCCTTTGTTCCGGAAGGCTTGGAAACCAACAGGTTCTGTATGCGTTTAAGAAGATTGTAAACCATGAGTCAATAATTGTTATGTTCTTTCCAGATTTTACGTTTCTCGTCGTAGTTCTTGTTGCCCCACCATATATTGCAGGCTTTTACAAATGCCTGACGCTTGTTCTGACGGTAGCCTGTAATCTTCTCCATCTGATTTGAATCCAGCGAATCCCACCATTCCTGCATACGTCCCTTAAATTCTTTAAGCGTGGTAAAGGGCAGATGATCCTCGCATTCGTCACACCAGTTGTCATCACGGTCAATGCCCGTAGTGCCAATGAATATGCGGGTATTCGGGTCCACCCATGCCTGTGTCTGGATATTGTCTGAACCGCACTCGTCGCATACGGTAATCTCGTCGTCATCAGTATCATCAGGGATAAACCCGTATTCTTCCAGCCAGTGGGTGATATTGAGCAGTCCTTCGGTCTGTACGTTTTCGGCAGGCTCATCAAAATCCTCGCCGGCCTCACCGTTGAGCGTGCAGAGCAGTTTGCCGTTCCCGTTGATGAAAAGTTCATAAACTGTCGCACCTTCGTAACCGCCGTATCCGTAAAAAACGGGATTATGGACCACCACTATCGGGGAGGTTTCATACTCCGGTGATTCCGACTCCCGGTAATGCACGCCACGGTTACGGTAAAACGTGCCGATAATATTGTTCTCTTTTTCCACGGCACGGCGAATTTTCCCCAAAAGTGATTCTCTAATGGAGATGACACTGAGTTGCATATAATCCTTACGGATACGCCTGTACACTTCCAGCTCGAAGTTGTCTTGGACGGAATCGAAAGGGGATACGCCGGCGTTTTCTTGGATATATTTGTCCTCGTCGAAGTTATAGTGCCGGCAGACAATGTTCCTGATGCGGCGAAATTCCTCCCCGGCAAATTCGTGGATGCCATCCTCGCTTAGCGAAGTCGGGAAATAACAACCGGGCATGTGCGCTGTCATTTCGCGGTAAAGCGCGTCATCATCTTCCGGAAAAATTCTGTCTGTTTCCGGTACTGTGGGATTTTCTTGTTTCATGTTGATTGTTTTTATCTGTAGTTGAACAATTTCCGGTTTGCCGCCCGTTGCGTGGCGGTCACCATATTCTTATGTCATAGTCCTTGAAACAGTCCTCCAGCTCTTTGAGGCCTTCCAGGCTGTGCAGCCCTTCCTGGGAGCTTATCTCTATGTCCACGGACATGCCGTAATCCTCCTTTACTTTCACTTCCGAGTCGGGGAATACCTCCCTGACAGCTTCCGCTATGCGGGTGTTTTCTGTTCCGTTCTTAACGATGTTGAGTATCATATGTCTTTCTTTTTCTTATGCAGTACGGTATCGCTTCGATTCTGCGGATGTTGCTTTTGACTTCTTGTTTCATAAATTCCCAGGCTCTCGTTTTTCCGTTTCCGGTACCTTTCCCTGATACTGTCGATATTGTCGATGAAAGACCGGTAGTCTTCCATTTTACCGCAGTACATGCTGAACGGGCGTTCTCCGTAAAAGACCGCTCCCGTACAAAGCGTGAATCCCAAAGGTTTCAACAGGGATCCAATCCTTTTGTATTCCTCGTTGGATTTTCTTATCCGCTCCAACAGTTCGGGCCTTATTTTATTCATTGCAGTATTTATTTGTCTGATTCTGTCTTGTTTTTACTGCGCCGGTAAACCGGGCATCGTGTCCGGTATTTGCATTCGCCCCGGGCCGCGTCGGTATGCGCCCGGTGCCATTCATCCCAGCTTTTCACTCCATTGTCCGTAAGGAATGTGATCAGTTGCATGCAGCAGAAACCGCTTTCCTCACGGTTCCGGTCGTGAAGGTTGGCCAGTCCGTTGTCCTTGAATCTCATTTGGAGGATTATTACAAGGAAATCATTTCCACGATGGCACGGATCGTGTCATCCTCGAAATATCCCAGCGGGATTACCGCACACGGAGTACAGTCTTTTGAAAGCATGATATCTGGAATATACACGTTCTTTTCCGTATCAAAGATGACGGGCTTGCCCGCATCATCGGTCAGGTCCCATTTACCACCGTTGTGTTTCAGCTGCCCCATGATATAGCCGAGCATCTCGGATGCTTCGGCATTTTCTTCTGGTTTAATAGTTTTACTTGTTTCCATATCAATATTTATTGTTTTTTCGCTTTTAGCATTTGTTTTCTCATGGCAAGCAGTATTGCCTCGATGCCTCGGACACTCACCTCGTTCTCTTTCAGTTTGTAATAGTAGGTGTTCGCCCCGTTGTAGTCTTCCCTTGCCTTGCGCAACCTGCATTCCTTGGCGTCACGGACTTGTTCATAGGACAAGTCGTAACCGATGAACTCGTCCATGAAGTAGGACATGGCAGAGTGGCCCTTCCTGTAGCGGGTCTCCACCACGGTGCTGCCGATGTCCTCGCACCGTTTGCCGAGCGTCCGGAGCACGTCGCTAATATGCCGGTCATGGAACTCGTAACCGAAAAAATGGGTGTGTCCGTAATATATTCCCTGTACTTTCCTCGCATAATATTCGTACCACCGGGCGTCGCATTCGGTATGTTTCTGGGTGACCCGGCAGATGGCGTACTTCTCACCGATCCATGTAAAATGTGCCAAAGTCTCGCTTGCCACCGTTTCATGCCGACAATATTGCCAGTTGGCCTCTTCAGTCCCGTTGAGCGGGCGGAACGATTGCTTGAGAATCCATTCCTTGAAACCGTTCCGTGTCACTCCCGGATAGTTGCCGGCAATCTTCCTCCACTCTTCGGTGTAGGTATCTTCCAATGTCGCAAAACTTTTCGCGTAACGTCTGCGGTTATTGCTGTCCCGCGTGATTTCCCGCCAGCTTTGGTCGCACACTGTTATAGCGATGTCGTTATTGATTGCGTAATCGCGTTCGCAACAGCCGGATGGGGCGTCACATAGCCAGTACCAGCAATTCTCACCGTAAGTATCGCGGCAGACGTAGCGTTTTGGTTTGCCTTCGGGTGTCTGTAGTTGCCAGACTTCCATACACTCCCCGTGTCTGATATGGTTCAAGCGTACCCTGATGCCTTTATTTTCCTGCTTTACTTCCATGGTAGTCGGTATCATTCTTCCACAAGGCTTTTTTCGTAATCGGGAAAAGTGTCCGGCGCGAGCAGCGCGAGCCGTTCCCTGTCGAACAGGTAGGCGTGCATCGTGACGAATCCGTTCTGGATATCGGGTATGACATGGGAGCGGCAGGCGATGCCGTTCCGGGTGAGAAACTCGCCCATTCCCTCGTTCTCGCTGTACTCCTTGACGAAGGCATAATACGGAGGAAGGGGGCGCATGTTTACCGTCACGTCGGTGAAGGATCCCCATGATGTCACGTTGTCATTCTCCGGTGAGAGAAGTCCCACGTAAAGGTTTCCGGGAGAATCGTAGGAAAATACTTCCAGCCGTACCGGAATGCCGTCAGGGTATGTCCTGTTTACATACCGCAGTTGCCCGGCGGGAGGGGTTTCCCATCCGGGAAGATCGAAACGGCAGCTGCCTTCCATGATTTGCTCGCCGTCAACCCTGACCGTGCTCCCGTCATTATGTGCGAGTACGAACGTGGGACAGTCGCCGATGCGGCAGTTTTTCTCCTTCAGTGTCAGGGGATTGTCCATGTCCTTCCCGTGAAGACAGGTACAGTGGATGGTGCTCCCGGGTTCCAACAGGCATAGCTCGTCAAGAAGCTGGAAGGGAGACCGGATTACCCTGGCGGCGCTTTTTTTATTCTCCTTTTCGAGAAGGCGGTAGATCTCTTCAAGGTCATATTCGTTGTCTATCGGTTGCCCGTACTCCGTATCCACGATGACCACACCGGTATTGGCCAGGTGGCATTCCGCTATTGTCTTGTCATAATCGCTCCATTCAGGATTGATTTCTGTTACCGTATTGAATTCAAGTCCGTATGATGTTCTCATTATATATGTTTTTTATATTGTAGTTATACTTTTGAATTGTATTTTTAGTTATTGTGACTGTTTTTCCTGTTCTGTGTTCTGTGGGATACCGTTCCCATTCTTTTCCAGCCAATGATAATAGGCGAGCGCCTCATCATAGTCTTCCCGTGCCTTTCGTAACCTGCATTCCTTGGCGTCACGGACTTGTTCATGGGACAGGTCGTAACCGATGATCTCGTCCATGAAATAGGAAACCGTGCGCCCGTAGTAGTGGTCCGTGCGGGTTTCCACCACAGTACGGAAGATGTCGTCACACCGCCTGCCGAGTGTTCCGATTACGTCGCTGACATGTCGGTCATGGAACTCGTATCCGAAAAAACGGACGTAACTTTCGTGTTCCTGCCGGTTTGTCTTGCCCGCGTAATACTCGTACCACCGTGCATCGCATTTGGTGTGCCGCCGGGTGACCTTGAAGATGGCGTACTCTTCACTGATCCATGTAAAACGCGAGAGAATCTCGCTTGCCTCTTCCTCACAGTAGCAATCCCGCCAGTTCAGCTCCTCGGTCTGGCTGAGCGGAAGGAATGACTGTTTGGTAATCCACTGCCCGAAACCTTTGCGTGTGACATGCGGAAGCCCTTTCACGACCTTGTCCCATGCCTCGTTGCATGCCTCGTCCAATGAAGGGAAACTTTCGGGAAAGCGTTCCCTGTCCATTCCGTCACGCAGTACCTCGTTCCATTTCTTGTCACATATGACAAGGATGAGGTCCGTCCTTACGTGGCAGTCCCTCTCGCAATATCCGTAGGGGGCATCGCAGAGCGTGTACCACTCCTTCGGACCATAACCGTCATCACGTCCCAGATAGCGCCCGGGCTTGCCTTCCTCCGTCTGTACTTCCCAGACTTCCGTGCAGTTCCCGCGATCTATATGATGCAGGCGTACCTTAATCTCCTTATAATCTTGTTTTTCTTCCATGTCAATCATTTTTTCTATTTTATGCTGCCGCCTTGTCCAGTCCGTCGATGATATGCCTGCATTCGGCTTCCATCTCTTTCAGACTGTCCGTTCCGTAGAATCCCCAACAGCTGTCCAGTTCGTTGGAGTCGTCATCCTCCGGTGTTATGCAATATCCGAAGACCTCTCCGGTGTAGTAGTCGTCAAGGGTTTTGATTTCACCTTGCAGGTATTCCTCGATCCGCTTCCTGCGTTCCACGGTGATGTTCTTCCACCCGTATTCCCGGCGCACCTTGTCCAACGGTACCGCGATGATGCCGAAAAATCCGGAATCCCACGGGCAGCTGAACGGCGAGGTGGATACCGTAGTGCCGCTATGCTCGTAGAGATAGACCGGCAAGGCGATATACTCCTTCAGGAACGATCCCCGGAAATTTCCGATGCGCCCGTCAAAAACCTTGTCGATATCAAAGTGCTCATCGAACTCCTTCTCCGGGCGGTAGCGACGGTGTGCCGTGTAGAGCGTACCGAGGTTGTCGAACATTTTTCGCGGGCTTCCGGCATCGTCATCATAGTAGATGTTGATGTGGTATCCGTTATATTTGATTTGATTATACAGGTTCATCCGCTTGGCTTTTAAGTTCCACTCTTTGTCCATTTACTTTTGCAACCAGTGTGTCCACACTCTCCACGGGGGCGCAGACATTGTTCATGCCGTTGATATCACCGAGCGTACCCGGAGCGAATCGGCGTGTGACTTCCCCGGTGTCATAACTGAGGACACCGCCGTCAAACGTGAAAGTCAGGCCGACGGTCCCGCCGTTTTGTGCTTCCCCGTAAACAGAACATGCTGCCCTCAGCCCATGGGTGTACAGGTTTTCGGCACTCCATGCCACCTCCGGGGTGAGGCGTGCCACTTCCCGCATGAGGGGAGCCACGATTTCCTTCGTCCACCACGGCCTTTCGATACGTTTCTGCTGTTCTGACAGCCTGATGATCCGCTTTTCATGCCAGGCAATTTTCCGGCGGGTCGCATCAATCCTTCCTTGCAGTTCATCCCGTTGCTGCCTGTACCTGTCTATCTTGTGCAGATAGTCCGCAATACATTTTCTTACTATGTCCGTTTCCATTTCAAGTTCTGTTACAGAGTTGTACAAATTGTTCCGTAATCTCATCCCGCTCGAACTCGTCGCAGTTCAGGTCGAAAAATATGCCTGAAGCCGCAAGCATGTCACGGGCTTCCCCGTAGGTGATGTCATTCCTGTACCGGTATCTCTCCACCATGTCCTGATGTTCGGCTTCCGCCCGGTCATGCAGTCTCTTTTTATACTGCCTGTACCATGTGGGGAACTGTTCCCTGAAAACCATATGTTCCAGCTGCAAGTCCCGGTATCTGCCCGGTGCCAGCAGGATGTGCCTGTCAATATAGGACTTCGCCTCGGCTATGATTCCCTCCCTGGTGAAGGGACGGTGGGAACGTGCCGTGAAATCTACCCATCCTTTGTGCAGGGGATGCTCGATTTCAATCCGCACGCCCTGCCGCCTGACGTGTACCACGATATAGGCGGTCCGGTGGGGGAACATATCGTCCTTAAGACTCACTTCCCGGCAGGTCAGCGGGTCAATATGGATGTAATGATCCTGCCTTGCGCCCCCGAGGAACCTTTCAAGCTGCCGCATTGACTGGCAGTAGATGAATGTTCCCACGCGGCACTGGCCGCGGCGAATATCGCCGTAATAGTACTTTCTTGCCTTTGCCCCGGTGATGCGGGACTCGTCCGATACTTCGAAATAGCTCCGATAGGTGTCATCCGTACGACAGAAGTCGTATATTTCCTGAAAGGTTCTTGCTCTCATACTGGTGTCTTTTTTAGTGTTCCCGTTTTTTGTCCGGAGGAAATTCCCCCGTCTTGTAAAATATCTCTCCGAGACGGTCCGCCTGTTCCGCCAGGCCTCTCTTCCAGACAGCCGACACGGCCTCGCGTGCGGCCTTCTCGTACATGCCCAGCAGCACCGCCTCGGGCAGGCGTTTCGTCCGCCACACCTCCTGTGCGGTGGCGAGCATCTCCACCCTGCAGCCCAGATGGCTGGCCGTGAGGATAATGACGGCATTACCGATGAAGTTCGGTACGCGTTCTTCCTGTTGTTCTCCTTTCATTGTTCCGTACCTTTAATCCGTTTCGAACTCGTCTTCATAGACCTCGATTTCCTTCCCGCTCTCACAGATGCGTACCAGCCAGGTGTATTGGAGCCGTTCCAGCAGCTCTATGCGGCGATAGCCCTTGTAGGGCACTTTCAATGTTGCAATGTCTCCCGGTTGCATGTCAGGCGGATATTTCAAATTGGACCAGGAAATGGAACTCGCTTATCAGGCTGCGGATGTACGGTACTGATTTCGGATCCTCCCCGTAAGGATAGAAGATGGTCCGGCAGCGCGTCAGGCATCGGATACCCTGTTTTCGTAACCGGTACAGCAGGTAAGCCCTGCGTCGTAGTTGTTTCTTGCTCATCGTATAAAGGATTATGTCGTTTTGATTAGAATAGTGGTGTGGTCGTCAAACGGGGGCATCTCTTTACGTTTTCGATGTAATGCCTCCATTGAAAGAAGCTCATCTTGTGTTAACAGGGATGAGCATCATTTCAATGGAGGGAGTACTGATTTATTCTGACCCGCCACACCGTGCCGCCTACCGGGCGGATGGAGATGACGGCCTACTTCTTACGCCATGCCGCCATCTTCTTCTTGATGTTGATATTGTTGTCCGCCAGCATTTTTTTCAGGACTGCCAGCAACCGCCATCCTTCTCCGTTTTTATACTCTTCCGCTTTTGCTGACAGGAACGCCAGTGACTGGTACTTGTCCAGCCTGCGCCCCGAATCGTCAATGGCTGTGCAGCCGTGGAAACGGATCAGGTTCTGCATGGTAAAGAACGCCCCGGCGCCCTTATAGGCGTCCATCCATGCCTTGCTTTGAGGAGTATCCCATGGCAGCCGGATACGGCGGTCATTGAACTGTCTGACCGCGTTGTAAAGCTGTGCGGCGTCCAGCGCGTGCCTGATGTGGGTTATCGCGATGGAAAGCGGGTAGTACAGTTTGGATTGCAGGTCCTCCACGAAAATATTACGGCCGTATACACGCTTGTAGGGAACTCCCTTGCATTTTCTTGTTTCCAGGTTACCCACGTGTTTTTTCAGCGCGCTGACATAGTCGCTCGCGATGGCCAGAACCACATCACGGTTGAACCAGCGGTTTCTCTCTACAAAACCTGTGATGTCCTTGTGTTCCATCTTCATCTGGGCGTGTAGCTCGTTCAGGAGCATTTTCCACTGGTAATCATAGCCTTTCCTGTGGATCATCTCGGTCACCCCTGCCGGCTCTTTCCGGCAGTGATGCGTATATGACATCATGTGGAACATCTGCGCCATGACCCACCGGCGGAAGAGGCGGTTGTTGGGAACGGTACCCTGTGCCATGATGCAGCCGAATATCGGGTCGTTGTCATCCAGGATGGTAAGTTTCCCGTCCTTGTTGGAGGCGACGTACTCGCCACCCCCGGCTCCCTGCATGGCGAACAGGCAGCTCACGTCCACACCGGCGCCTCGGAGCGCCTCGATACGCTCGCGCGCCCCTTTGGGAAGTCCGGCAGGGGGATTATGACCGGCCACCGCCGGATAGACCGTGCCCAAACCCGAATTCTTGCCGATAACGATGCCCGTGGCGGTAAATTCCTTGTCCGCGATGGCGAATTCCGTGCCGCATCCGGGGCACAGGATTTTTGTTTCTTGTTTCTTTCTGCTCATTGTGAATTTGTTAATAGTTGATTACTTCCGGGCTCCACCCATTCTCTGAGTATCACCAGGTCCTTGTCTTTTTCGCTTTGCCAGAACCATTTGCCCATCGTTTCGGGATTCCATGTGAACCCGCCCATAATCCGGCAGAGGATATAGAATTCCAGCTCGAATTGAGCGGTGTCCCGGTGTTGCCCATACAGCATGTCCCCGTCCTCGAGGTCACTTTCGGGCAATGCCATGAAATACCGGCGGGACTTGCTCTGGCTGCGCTCCGATGGTATCGAATGTTTATAGCGGCGGTACAGATCCTCCACATCCGTGAAAAAATCCCCGCAGCCGTACTTCGGCAACCACGGAGCGCCATCATGCCTGCCGTTCCGTATCATGTGTCTCCCGTTTACTTTTAAACTTCTGGACTGGAAATCAATCCGGAAATTTGCGCCGTTCTCTATGGCGGTGACGGTTTCTCGGTAAATATCTTCCATTTTCTCACCTGTTTACAATTAATGGCACTCAAACCCCTGGCGCGTATCTTTATAGTCCTGATAAATACAGTAGGACTTCGGTCCTGAACCAGGTAGTAGCCTGGCTCAGGACCAAGCTTGAATACTGTATCTTGAATTTGGGTCTCTCGTGCATATGCGGTCGCGCTACCTTCTGTTCAGGGGGCTCATCCGGACGGCACATCCCTTTAAAAACCTGATACGGGCCGCGAGTACGGCTGGACCCTGTGTCATCTGTCGTGTTAGCAGGAGATGACAAAGGTTCCAGCCGTGTAAATCGCGGCTCTGTTGAAATCCCGGCCTTGCCCCCTTTGTCCTGTGCTGTTCTTTTTGCGGTTCCCGGAATGCCGGCACGTTCCTTTACAGGTCCGATGTCTGCTGTGGCGGAAGCCGGAATGGCGCCGTCGTATGACGCTAGGGATACGACGGCGCGATACGGGCTTATCGGAGACAGCGGGCTGAATCCATTCCCCCGAACCGCACGTTCCCGTGCTGGAAAAGACTGAAAGTTCTCATAATACCGGCACATGGCTTTATGCTTCCGATGTATCCCGCGTATGGGTCTTCTGCGGAGTCCGAAGGCGACGGTCAGCCGCCTTCAGACTCGGAAAGAAGACGTCGGTACGCGGGATGCCCAAACCTATTCCTTGAACTTTCCCGGTGTGCTCCGGTAACGGGTGCGGGACAGACGGCACATGACTCTAATTTCCCGATACATTACAGGCGCAGCCAGAATCAAGGTGGGATTAACCGGCTGTTAGACCGGTTAATTCCTATATGGATTCTGGTTATAAGCCTGTAACGTTGAATAACCTGCCCGTTCACCCGTTCTGCCGTGTGCCCGGCATGCCCTATAACGATGCTACCAGCGTATTGTACACCGCCCGGCTCGTCAATAAGGCGCCGCGCATGCATCCTATGGTCAGGTAGCCCGGAATGATTCCCGGGGTCTTGCCCCGGTTCGCCTTCACGTTGCGCCCTTTGCCCCGGACAATGCAGCCGTCCTGCCCGGTACTGACATATCCCAGACCGCCTACCTTCCGCTTGCCCGTACTTACGGCCCGCAGGCAGTCCATCACGAACTTGTTCAGTTCGTCAAGGTCTCTGCGGACATTGCATACCGGAAGCACCTGGGTCGCCCAGCTGAACTCCCCGTTGCCCTTATACAGGTAGCGGTTGACTGCATTGACCGCTTTTGCCGGGGTAGTGCGGGGATTGCGGATCGTGCGGCGTTCAATCTCTTTCTGAAAAGTCTTGATACGGCTTGCCGAAGGGGAGATCATGTCCCCCTTGATGCTGAACCCGAGAAACTTGAACCAGCGGTCGGACATCAGGTATTCCACCTTCTTCGGGTTGAGCTTCATGCTTTTCTCGCCGAGCCTTTGTTCCAGCACTTGCATTGCTTTCCCGTAGTCTTTCCCGATGAACAGCATGTCGTCCGAGTATCGGATGTAGTAGCCTGTCATTCCTGAGAGTTCCCCGTCGAGATCATGGAGCAGCACGTCGGCCAGCCAGCTTGCCACGGGACAGCCCTGTTTGAGGGACTGGTACTTGGCTTGAAGGCGGTTGTCTTCATCGAAGTAAAGATCGTTGTGGTAGTACTTCCTGAGCACGTCAATTAAGGAGGAGCGTCCGTGTCTGGCCTCGACCTTGTCGAACGCCTCGTCAATGTACCGTATCGGCACACTATCGAAATATTTGCTCAGGTCCGACTTCCAGCCCAGAATGCCGCCGCCTCTCGTTTCCGCTATCCGGCGGCTGGCCTCGGTGACTACGCTGCCACAGCCGATACCGCTTTGGTAGGACTTACACGAGGGGTGTACCATTTCCGGCATGAGTTCAAAGAGCAGGTCGTTGGCAATGCCCAGCACTACCCGGTCGACGGGCTCGTTGATGTATACCGTACGGAACTCGCCGTTCTCCTTCGGTATCTGTGCGGTATGCGGGGGAGCGATTTCGTACTTCCCCTGTATCATGGCATCGGCCATGGCCATACGGGTATGCTCGTCGGTCAGCCGGATAAGCTGGTCTTTCCGGATGTCTTTCAGCACGCCTTTCTCAATGGCCTTTTTCCACCGGCCGATGTCGAAGAACATCTGTAATATCTTGTCTGACATGGTTCGTATATTTTTTATTATTTTTCCTGACAATACCGTTCAAAGTGTTGGAGGTTATAACTTTCTGTCTGCAGGTTCTCCCAGCAGTCCCGGATAAACTCCTCCCGTACCTCAACTTTTGCCTGCGGGAATTCTTCCTCCAGCATTCTTCGGGCAAATTCTTTCCAGTTCCCGTTTTCTGCCAGTTCCTTGCGGATTTCAGGCAACAGCCGTTCGTATTCTTCTACCGTTCCGCACAAGGACAGCAGGTCGTCATTTGAGAGGTACTCTTCCGCGTCGTGGATTTTTCCGGCCTCGTCGGTAGGGATGAGAATTTTTCCTTCCGCAGTCAGCTCTACCGATACGGCACTGCTGCAGGCTGCAAAACCGTACTTGTCGTATATGGTCACCGAACAGGGATAGAATCCCTTCCCGTCCAGCAGGTCACCGGCCGGATCACCCGTCGGAAGGATGAAGCGGACTTTCCGCCCGTATTTTTGCCCAAGGTATTCCTTGAGCAGGCGCATAAGTTTTTCACGGGTAGCGGCCATATATTCTTTGCCGGCATCTTTTTCCTTGACAAGTCTCGGCAGGATGTCGTCCGGCATGGGAATGCCGGTATCCGATATGCCGTTTTCTTGCGTTTTACTCGGTTCTTTTTTCATTTTCAATTGTCTTTATCTGTGTATATCGTATCATTTCCCTGTCTCATCCCCTTTCTACAAATGCGGTGAGGCCTTCTTGCGGGAGGAGGAACTCCTTTTCCTGTTCACAGTAATAATAAATACCTTCATCGATCCTTTCTGCGGCTTTTGAAACGGGTGCGCCGCTCCTGCGTCCGATGAGCTTCCTCTGCAATGCGGTGACCGATACGGTTGTTTCCATTTCCTGTTCCGTCCCCCGGAACAGTGTCAGCTTCCTTATGGGGTACTCCTTTCCCTGCCACTCAATGACGTCGAGCAGGCTTCCCTCTTCGGGATATACCCTGCAGAATGCAGCGTGCACGCTTGCCGACACCTTGCCACAAAGCAGGCATATCTGTTCTCCCAGGCCCAGACAGCTGTTTCTGATCATCGCTTCGAGCAGGTCCGTGCCTGCCCCATTGTCCGCTGCCTGTGTGAGAGCCTCCCAGTATCCCCTGCCGAAGTGGCTTATGAAGGGCACGAGCTGCGAGGCCCTGACCGTCTTTTCCGACCCGCATCCCGATTGCAGCGCCTCTATTCCGGCGGATACCAGCTGTACCCTTGTGTCGCCCTGCACGGGAGGATATACGGGGCAGCACACCTGCATGGTTTCCATCAGGTCTTCACTTTCGTTGTACCAGCGTACCTGTTCCCCGAATCTTATGAAATCATATCTGTCCATTTTTCTTTGTCTTCATTGTTCTGTTGTTGTTTACAATTCTTCCGGTTCTCCATCGTTGATACTTCGGTAGAAACGGTCTCCGTCCGCCCATTTCTTGGCGGCGATAGCCAGCCCGAACGCTTCCTCTATGGAAAGTCCGTCGGCGGGAAGGGCATCAAGGAGTTCTCCCATGCATACATCGTTCCCGCCATACTCTTCCTGCACCTTCCCGAGTGTCATTCTGCCTTTGTCCGTCTTTTTACGGCACAAAAGCATCTGTTGTATCCAATTTATCATGCGGTTCTTTTATTAAAGGAAATTTTTGGCATAACTGCGGGCTTCATTGAAAGTGTTGAAACCGATTCCACTCACGCAAGAGATTGCCCAGTATCTCAATTTCCTGCTTTCGGCACGGGCAAGATAGATTTGCCCGATACAAATCCCGTCTTTGAGGATGCCATGCCACTTGTCTTTTTTAATCCGTATCATGTTCCGGCATTCATTAGTCCATTTTCCAAAATCCGTAATCGGAGCCGTTACCGGGGTGGGCGCCGAAATAGTAATCCTCCGGGGAGCAGCTGTCAAGCGTGTCGAACAGCGATTCCAGCAATCCGGCCGCGTCATCGCTGTTCCACCATTCAGCATCCTTGTCTTCCATGGCATGGGCGGGGACGGCATCCATCACCTGCACGTACTCCGGTGTGTCACGGATAACATCCATGAACACCGGGATCAGGTCTTGCGTACGCATCGTGCTATGGGAAATGCTCTCGCCGGGGATGGCATGGATCCGGTTCTGTGTCCTCTCGTCTATGAACATGTCCTTTTAGATGAATGGAAGTCTGGTATCCTGTAACATGGGGGCCAGCATCCGGCACATTTCGTAAGAAGCCTCGTTGCGCCCGTCGATACGGCGCGGGTCACGCTCCGCCATGGCGAGAATACCGGCTTTTACAGTTCTGAAGAATGTCTGTTCCAGTGTCTTGTGGAAATAAGGAAGCGCCTGGGCGAAACGTTCGGACTTGAATCCCAAATCGTTCATGGCGTATTCCAGCTGTTTGGCCGCCTTGTACTCGCGGCTGTTCTCCAGGCTTTCCGGAATATCACCGAACTGTGCGGCCCGAAGCTGGCGTTCCAGTTCGATGACGGCCACTGAAAGCAGGAGCTTGATGGCAGCGGCATTGCCGATACCGTGTTTCTTCCCGTCAGCGGTATGAAATTCGATCAGGTTTACACTGTCGTTCTCTTGTAATTCTTTGTAGCGCGCGAGAATTTCGCTGAGCGCTTTTGCTTTTTCTTTATCCATAATTTTTATCTGATTTGATTGTTGTTGCACACAAGTACGTCCCCGACGATGAAGTCTTTCGACGCCGGGTGATGAGCACGGAATATCCTGCTCGCTTCAAGATTGAGGGACAGAGGGATAAGTTTGCCTTCCTCGTTGACGACCATTGTCGTGTTCCCGTCCAGTTCCACCAGTTCGATGTAGCCGCCGACAATCGCCTGCATCTCCTTCAGCGTGAAGTCCGAGCCATTGGCAGGCTGCACGGGTTGGCGTGTTCCGTCCGTTTTGATGATTTCTGTCATGGCTGCTTTGAAATTTTAAGATTCATGACTCGCCAGTATATCCAAAATCTGTTGCAAAGGGAATTTTTCAGTCCAGAATCGCTCGTCGGTATGTTTGCCGTACGCCCGGTATCTGGCTTCCCCGTTTGCAAATACCGCCAAGATATGGCTGTCCAGCACATTGTCCGGCGGAACCAACCTTTCCAGTTCCGTTTCGGTAAGTTCCACGAAGCACCAGCTATTGTCTTCCGGCAAGTCCTCGCTGCCCAGTATCCCGTCCTCGTCCGGCTGGTAAAAACCAACCGATATGTCATAAAAGTTTAAAGACTGGAAACTGATGTCATCCTTGAATGGCTTGACGGCTTCCAGCCTGCCGGACTGTGTCTGTTTCCACTCTTTTGACAGGTACACGATTGCAAAGTCGCAGCAATCCCATGCACTGTAAGTTCCTGCCTTGAGCAAAAGGTATGGGGTAGGTTCATTTGAGATTTTCATCGTGTTTCCCTCCTTTTATGTCACGCGTGATACCGTTTCACGGTGCGTAGCTGGTTAATGATATGGCTGAAAAGCTCGCGTGAATAGATGCGGTAATGGAACACGGCCGAATACTCACGCACGTTGCCGTGAAAGTCCACATAGGAACGGTCCGGAGCGAAGTCGAACAAGTCGCCCTGGACTTCCAGCGTGTATTTGTTCTGCCGCAGCCAGTCGAAGAACTCGAAGAGGTCCTTCTTTTGGGAGTAGAAAGCGCAGTATTCATAATCGTTCCCGCGCAGGTTCCGGAGCAATGCCGCCAGTTCATTCCGATTACTGCGATCGTAGAATTCAACCCCCGTCCGTGTGGCGAGATTCCGGAAGAACCGTTTTTTCCCGTCCAGTATGAACGAGTACGGGATATAGGCCACGTCCGACCGATACCATGCCATGTAGCGTACCTCCGGCGTGCCCTTAACGAGGGCGGGACGGCGGTTCAGCCTCTCCGCATGTTCCCTGATCTGGCGGGAGAGTTCCCCGTCGGAAAGACGTATGGAACGTTCCGCCATGAAGAACCGCTCCTGCGAGCGGAAGCAGAACGGATACAGGTCACCGTAATAAGGTTCTCCAACGAAGAAATAACCGTTTTTCCAGCGTGCCGGAGGCAGGCATTCCCACAGGTCGTAGTAGCGTTCCTCCGTAATTTCACGGAAGGGCTTGCATAGTGCCCGGGTATAACGTTTCACAAGCTGTGTCATGCGTCCCGGTGATACGGCGACCAGATGCGGGTTCTTCTCCCTTTCGCGTAGTGCTTCCAGCGTCTCGCCGCCGTAGTCGCTGTGCATGTCATCGGACATCGACGTGAGGCATGTCCCGTCGAAATAACGTGAATCTATGATGTATTTCATGATGCCGGTATGTTAGAAGTCGATACGCAATACGTGCCGTGCGGCGGATTCTGCCGCCAGTGTCAGTTGCCGCTGCCATGCCTGGTGGCTCGGCGCCCATTTGAATGCGGTCTTTTTCAACAGTGTCCGGGTCTGCTCGTCCGGTTTCCCGTCGAAAAGTATCTGCAGTCGGTTCTCCTCGTAATTCCATACCAGTCTGCCGCCGTCAAACAGTATTTCACGGTTCTCACGACCGGCCTGTTCCTGCTGTTTCTCCCGCACCTTGCGGGCGATCTCGGGGTATTTGAAGATGGAATGACGCTCCGTGACGACGGGTTTCCCGCCCTTGCCGTTCCACTCGCGGAGGCGGGCGACGGCACGGTCGATTATTTCGACATTGCCATGGTTGGCATATGTGGAGAGCCGTCCGGCAAGATTGCTGACGAAAAGGGAGCGGCTATAACCGCGTGATGTGCCCGTATCAATGCCACGGATGGTGGCGGCCGTGTCGTCGATATCAGCCTTGACCCTCTGCCATTCCTCTTCGGCACGCTGTTCTTCGGGCTTGGCGGCTTCGAGGGCCTTGCGTATCGCTTCGAGGGCACGTTCGCGCCACTCTCTGAATGCCGTAACGCTCTTGTTGTGGCTGTTGCAGGCCTTTTCGTTACGGGCGGTGTTGAATCTCGCAGGTCCCGTGATCATCGCGCTGGCACAGCGGCTGTTGGCGGCAATCATTGCCGAGAAATAGCGTTTGTAGTTTTCCATGTAACGTTCCCGCTGCTGTTCGGGCATAGACTGCAAATCCTCGTGCAGTTCCTTTTCGTGCGAGGCGATGTCCGTTTCGCCCCGCTCTTCGGGTGAGAACGAGGTGAGGTTATAGGAGTCGCACGCCCGGCGGAAGTATTCTTCCAGATAACCCGGATGCGCCACTTCCACAACCTCCCAGTCCTTGAAATTCGCCGGGGCGAGGATTTCTTCCCCGCCCGGATTCCCGACAAGGTGGGAATAGCTGCAATACCCGTATCTCTTTCCCCTGAAAAGAAACGCCACCGGCTCGCTTTCCGGGGCATCCACACGCCGCACCATGGTCACACGGTGGGCATTTTCCTTTGTCAACAATGTTGTTTCCATACCTTTCTTCTTGATTATTTGATTGTTTCCGATTTTTATTGTTGCTTTATCCGGGCAGCATGGCCCATTACGGAGGCGAACCCCACCTCGATACCTATCTGGTATCCGCCCTCGATGGTCGATTCCAAATCCGCCTCGCTTTCGATCAGGGATTCCGAATCATCGGCATAAAGCCTGTACAGGGCAAAGACATCCGCCTCCCATAGCTTCCGGGCATTTTCCGCCGGTACAAGCAGCCACACGAAACCGTCTTCACGGGTTACCTTGACGGCGGCTTCGCCATGGCGCAGGGTCCGCCGTTCCCTTATGTCCAGTGCCGCCGTCCACACGATATACATCAGAGCGTCGTGGCGGCTTTTAACATCGGGGGAATCGCACAGATGGCTGGCCGCGTCTTTGAGGGTCCGGAAAGAGTCCGCCATGAACTGCTCCACGACATACGGCTTCCCGGCAATGGCGGAACAGGCTTCGTCCGCCCTGCCTGATTCCGGCACGGCCTGAATATCCTCCTCTTCAAGGAAGATTTCACGGTGCAGGCAGTCCATGTAGTAATATGATTTCATTCCGGTTGTTCTTTAGGGGTAAAAGTGATTCTCGTATGTCCGTCATAACCGAACTTGACCTGCAGCCCGAAGGCTTCGGCATCGCTCGATATGGCACAGATATCCCAGATACTGAGTTCCGCACCACAGGTTATGACGGTATTGTCTTCTGAAATCTGCGGTGACTTGTCTTTCAATGCGGCTCCGCCGCAGATACCGCGCAGGATCACACCACGCCGGTGGGTGGACAAGTTGTTTGTTCCCATGGTTCTCCTATTTGTTTTTCCGTTATTTTTGCCATTCTTTTTTTTCTCCTGTTTGTAAAAGCATAGGGGCATTCCGCCCCCATGGTTGTTATTAATTCATATTATTTTGTACTGACTGTCTGTGGCGCCTGTTCCACAAGGGTGTACCGAAGTGCCGGCTTCCCGTTTCGGAATATGGTAAACGAGTTGCCTTGTACCTGCACGTCCTTTGCTTTTGGCCACCAGAGCCACGAGAGTTTCCCACCGCTGAGGAAAGCCACGGCATTGCCCTGTACTTTGCCGACCTCACGTACGCCCATATCCTCGTTGCCTCCGGACAGCCTGACGCAGTGCCAGTTGGAACCGAGTTCCATTTTTCTTTTTACATCTGCTAATGTTCTCATGTGATTATGTCTTGTTTTGATTATTGCATTATACCGCATGTATCCGGCATTTCCGGTTGCAACTTCTGAGATTGTCGGCATATGGCACCGGGTATGACCTGTTCATCCAGTCAGGAAACCCTTCACGGAAGCAGTGTTCCGGAGTCGGGTATTCTTTGCGCAAACGTTTCCTGTGGCGTCTTTTTGTCCTGTTTTCGACGGCATGGGGAACTTTGGGTATCCGTGGCGTATGCCATTTCCCGCCGGAATAAGTTGCGACATATTCCTGTTGCGGTTCGTCATTCTTGTAGCTGCACACCATGACAGCCGGTTTTTCGCTGAGTATCCCGGCATCGGCAAGCCCGCTGAGTGTACCTTTGGCAGCCTTGAAATTTACAAAGCAGCCCAGACTCATGGTACGGTCTGTGGAAAATATCTCTACCATGTTGAAATATATTATAAGTTATCTGTTTTTCGGTGTTTCCTTTTACCTCACGTTCCAAACTGGGGATAACAGCGGGACGTAGCTCACCCAGTGAAGGGTGATTTGAAGGCAGCCCTGCTGCACTACGTCAACCGTGTTATGTCGGGGGTGGGAACGGCATCTCACGACGCAAAGAAGTAAATTGTGGAAGTTAAATTGGAAGTGTGGGTGTACGGGAATCGAACCCGTTTTCAGCCAAGACCTGAAGCACCCGTGAATTTAATCCGGCATCTCCCTGTAAAACGGGAGTTATGCTGATGGCGGCATTTTGACCGCAAGTGTTTGCCCGGATGTGCCACGCTGTATAACAATGGCGGTGATACGGCAAATAGCAACATCTTTACTCTCACAAACCACTTTGTTGCAGGATATACCATTGGCATACAGTGATATGTAGACAGTTGGACGGAAAAAGCCCGCAAAGTCGGCACACTGCCATACAATGCGGGCATGTTACCTGCAATTCACCGGAAATTCCAATGAATCAGGCGGCAGTTTTCATATCAGTGGCAGGTTGTTGTCCTGCCGCCTGTTCGGAAACAGCTCCGGCGGTTGTTTCAGCGGTTACTTCAGCAGGCTGTTCTTGGGACTGTCCGGCAGCCGGTTGTTCGGTTGCTTTGTTTCTGCCTTTGCCCTTGCTTTTGGCGCCCGCCTGTTCCGCCACGGTTCCGGCAGTCGTTTCTACGGTCACTGCTGCCGGGATTTCGGCAGGTTGTGGTACCGGTTGTTCCGCTTCTCTTGGCAGCGCCACACGGAAACCAAGCGCATCAAAGGACGCTTTTGCGGCGGCGTGGATAGCTTTCTTGTAGTCACGTGCCGTACGTTCAAAGTCCTTTTTGGTCGGTACAAGACCGATTTTTGCCCATACGGACTCTTCCAAGTCGAAGCGTTTCACCGTTTCACCCTTTTGGGTGCGGAAGATGACGGCACACGGAGTTGTGGCACGGAGTTTCGAGCGGATGCCGTCGTTCGCCTCACGCAATTTGATTTCTTCGGCTTTGACAGCCCAGAAAGTCATCACCACATTTTTCCACACACGGAAAATTTCATCCTGCGTCTTGTCTTTCGGTTCATAATCCGCACCGAAGAACTGTTGGGCGGTTTCTTTTTCATTGCCGTCACGGTCTGTACTTTTGTACACAAGGATCACGCCTTTCAACCCGTTCACCAAATTTACAAACTGTTCTGAATTTAATCTGCTTGTTGCCATAATGATAAAGTATTAGTTACTACGCAAAAGTGCGTATTGCGAGCACTTCCGGAATCGAACCGGAAATCTCACATTGCTGCGAAATGTGGCAGCCATTGCCACGTGCCCATAACCCGCCCATGTATTTCACCCTACATGCGCGGGTTTTAATTCATTTCCGCAACTTTCTTAACGTGCCCTATAGTTTGCTCGCAAAAAAATACTATATTTGCAATGTTAAATGACAAATACCTGTAACTTCGCATCATGGCAAACGCTCGCTTACTCCAATTTCGACAAGACGTTTCTTTGGCACGTCCCGGATCTTTTCCAATCCGGCAGATAACTTTAAGGTGAGGCATTTAGGCGTTTTGCCGAGCCGGGTATTGCGCATAGCATTGGCATATACATTTACCGGCGTCCCCTATACGGATAGTTTTTACCGCTATCGTGCATTTTATTCCGAGCGCACTGGGCGCAATTATGGCATTATTCTTACACGTCCTTTTTCATACAACTTGCACTCCCAAATTTGCGTGCTTTGTGTATGCGGTCTAAAAACACGTTTTTAGCCGTTCCAACTTGCTACATTGGTTTGTAGTCCTGCTCGGTGTGGTTATTTAACACCCTATTTAATCGCTCCAAAGCGAACAAGCGAATTTTTGATTTTCCAAGCCTCAAAAATAGGTTTCCCACAAAAAGGGCTTTTTGTTTCTCGCTCTTGGCGGTCTTTGTTTTTCTGTTTTTTAAATCTGTTTTTTAGTTATCTATTTTTTTTCTTTTTTTCTCCGTACTTGTTTGCCGTTTGTTTGGCTTTCGAGTACATGACTATTATAAAACTGTTTTTCAGAACTGCAAAACTTTTTGAGAATTTTTTTTAGATTGTTTCAAAAACACCCCTTTTGCGAATATGGTACGCATACGCGCGAAGAGAATTATTAATTCATTGAATATCAACAATATATAAAATAATAGCTTTTGCGAAAAAAAAATTTTTCATTGCAAAAAACGAAAAAAGCCCGTTTCTATATGTATATTAAAATGAAAGTTTTACTATATATTTAATTATCAATGGTATAGGTCTGAATAAATATCCAAATTAGATAAAAACAGAATGAAAAAATATATATTGCTTTCATTTTGTAACTAATAATAATAACAAAGTCTGTTTTATGTTTACTTTATATAAAAGTAAAACAAGTAACTTATTGTAAATTAATATAGTAACAATTTTAAAAAGAACCGGGTGGGTGTACTCCAAGGTGCGGATTCGATTTCTATCCTCGGGGCATTTTTCCAAATCCCGTTTTTTAAAACGATCCAATATGGGGTCCTGCCATAAAATTGTAAGCGGACGTCAAAAAATATATAATAACGGGGACATGGACTTACAGCGGTTTTAAATACAATCATAACTGTTATTCCGGCATTTATAAGACATTCCCAAGCCACAGATACACATACTTCCGGTTTTCATGGATATACAGACTTTCAGAAGATTTTCGTTTCTTGCGGGTAAGGCCGGTTTTGGGGAACATCGGAAATGTGGGCATAAATATATAGTGCCAAAGTATCCGGCTCTTGGTATATATTCTTGATTGTACCGGTAAGAAACGGCTTGTTGGATTCTGTAAAACAGCATGTTCAAATGGAATTTTCATCGGTAGGGATTACGCTGTAATAGTCTATTTATTAACCATATAGAATATATATGGAAATGCATGTGTATGATTCTTGACTTTTTTGTATGTTTTTTGTGATTTTGTATAAGAATCCTGAGAATTGGTGTTTAAACGCCTGTCTTTTTGCTGAATAATGTGTATATTTGCCATAATGTTTCTCTTGTGTATGAAACATGGCTTTTGAATGTTACAGGAAGGAAGCGAAGAAAAGGATGAATAATGAAACCATATCGTAGAAAGGATATCAGGAATATTCCGGGCGAACTCTCCATAAGCAAGGGGCTGGCCGTGTTCAATGAGGCAACATTGGAGACGGGACTTGTGGGTGATGTTTCCGGCGAGTGTATTTCAGTCCCGGTCAGGGTGACTGCGGACAAACAACTTCTTACGGACGATGTCGTAATGCCCTTGAAAGATTGCCGGGAGGCGGATACGGAACAGAAGATTGCGTTACAGCGTCTGTTGAACAAACGGCATCTGGTATGGGACAGGCGCAAAGGCGCATTGTCGGAATCGATGTACATACCCAAAGACGGGCAGCAGGTGAAAGTGAGCCTTTTGGACGAGCATGTCATATTGGGGGCGTTCAAGGAGATTGACAGGAAAGGGAATCTTGTGTTGTATTGCCTGATGGAGGAGGACGGCACCCTGCGTCATTCACTGCATGAGGAAATCGGCGTTGCGGAGAATTGGCAGATTACCCCGATAGGAACCAGTGCCCGCAGCCGGTTTGCCGATGCGCTGCACCGGGAAGGGATTGTATGGAACGGACGGCTGAAACGCCTTGAACCGCTGGAAATACATATCAATCGTGGAGGAAAATACTATTACCTGAATGATGTCCTGGAAATCTGTGAATGCAGGGACAGCAGCCGGCCGTCAGACAGAAAGCGCCTGGAATGCGGAAACTATTTCAGGGAGCATAAGGATGCCGAACTGGTGTGTGACTGTGTGCGCTCCATCGTCAAGCTGAACCGGGGCAAGGATGTCAGGCGATAACACGACAATAGGGGGAGAATATTATTCTATCGTTCTCTCTTTTAGGAATCTGAAGGGGAAGTGGCCTTTCTTTTTTTTGCTCTTTCCCTTATAAAAACAAAAACAGACGGCGATGCCGTCTGCTATCTATCTGTTTCTTTTTTGGTATCTTTTTTCTTTGCTCCAAAGAAAAAAGTACATCTACCATCTTCTTCTTGTATGATACTACTTATAGTATTGTTGCTACATTTGTAACACCCCTCGTCTCAGTTATCCGGTACATTTGTATCATCTTCAAGGTAAAAAAAACGGGGCGTCCGGGGCTTCTCCCCCTGGCGCCATATTTTGTTTCAATTTAGACATCTGTTGTTTGTCGCATATGGCTACGGATATAAAAAAACAGACGGCATGCAATGATACCGTCTGTTATTCTTCCATGTGCCTCTTTTCAGGGCGGACATGTTCCGTGCTTTTGCCCGTTCTCCTTCCAGTGGTAAACCTCCTTGTCGGAGACGGACATCACTGTTCTTTTTTCCACATCAAACACCTGCCGGCAGAATGCCTTGACACAAAAGGATGTTTTCAGTTCCGCCAGTATTCTCACGAGCCTGTCATAAGCATGCATGTCCCAGAGATAATCATACATTCCGCCAAGCGGCACCCGTTTAAGCAGCCCCATGCATGTTGCCTTCTTCACGCATTTATCAAAAAGGCGCGAACCGATCTCCATGCTCTCCATATGATACCGTTTGCTACGCAAAGTGTCATATCCCTTCTCCCGCAGACGTGTGCGGTCCGCCATGTACATCATGAATATGACCTCTTCCGGTGGAAATGCTCCCACCAGTCCGCTGAAGCATTTCAGAAACGGTATCACGGCCGCTTTTTTTTCATTATTTTCTTTCATGGCGCGCTATTTCCCGGAAACGTCCGTTTGTGAATTTCCCGCTTCATCATCCCTTATTGCGGGATTGACATAGAAGTGGCATATTTTGCCATTTCGCATCGGTTTATACACGGAGTAACCCAGTTTCCTGGCATAACGTCCCACGGAAACCCGGTTGGCGAACTTGCCGGTATGTTCCGTCAGGTGTGCCGCCATCTCCTCGACGGTCATTCTGCTTTTTAATTCCATATCATTGCTTTTATTTGGTTTCATGGTAAGGATAGCCATGACTGGTGCAAATTGTTTTCAATTGATATGAATTAATAAGAGACGGCCATGAAATCGGCACGGAGGAATTAACGGGTTATATTTTAGCCTCATTCACGGAGCCGTCTCCCGACTATTTCTCCATCAGCCGGCAGATCTCCCGTATCGTACCGGCATTCCGTTCGTCCAGCCACTCCCTGGCCACGTTCCAGGAGAGCGATTTGCTGAATTTCAGGTTCTCCTTTGTGATGGTGTGATATGACAGTCTTCCTTCCGTAGGTTTGAGTCCGATGGAGTGCAGCCCGCATAAGCCGTCCCGGAAAAATGTACATCTTCCGGCTTCCTGCCTGGCCTGTACCATTGGTACAATGCCCGGAACTTTTCCATGCAACAATCCCACAGCCCATCCGGTGGGTGCCAGCCTCTCCTTATATCCGGCTTTCAGTAGCCGCAGGATATCTTCCGGCGTACCAAGGCACGGGGTGTGGCATTGCCGCCTGCATAGCGGACAGCGGCATTCCACCGGACGCCTTCCTGTCTTGCGGATTATCCGCTGTAATGCTGTCTCCATCGTTATGCGCCCGGTAAATGGTATTCCGGATTCTTTTTCCGCCATAACTCTATGATACATTCACGGCCGGCCTGCGTCCAACGTTTTGTCGAACCGAAGGTATATACCTTTCCCCGGCTGTTTTCCCATGTGTAGGGGACATCACATTGCCATGCCCGGCAGGAGGGGAAGACCACCCACTGCCGTTTTTCGTACTTGCAGATTCCTTCCTCGGCAAGAAACTGATGCAGCTGTCGCGGGGAGATACCGAGCTCGTCGGCGATACGTGTGCTCTTGAACCAGTCCCTGTTCTCGATGAACTCCTCGTAGAAGACAATTTTGGGCATGGAGTCGCGCACCACTTTCCGTAGTTCCCGGATCAGTTCCTTTGCCGCCTCCATATCTTGCGGCATGGGACAATCCAGGCAAGGCATATTGGGGGGCGCCGGCTTCGGATGTTCACGAATGGCGGTCGTCGGGCGTTTCATGGACAGCTTTTCGATAGCTTCACCACACCATTCCGCCAGGGACAGGTCTTCCGGTGTGACCCACCGGACCAACGGTATGATAAGGGGGGATTCCAGCCAGGTCGCCCCATGTCCACGTCCACGCGTGGTGAAGATTTGCGACTCATACTTTCCGGTACGTCCGTTACCCGCCATCTCCCTGCGGAGCATATCTGTAGAGGCAATGCGGAGCCACTCGGATGGAATCTTCCCGAAATGCATCGTGATCTGTGTGGCGTTGACCATCAGCTTGTCACCGATGCGCCGGAATGTGACAGGAAACCCTTCCATGAAATGAAGGATTGTGTCATTCTGGACCGCGGAGTGCAGATCATCAGACTCCAGTTCCAGAAGCTGGTTGCCCCATGCCTCCAGCTCGTCAAGCATGTCGCGGGGTATAATAGTCTCCTTGCGCACCGTCCGCAAAAGCCTGCGCATATCGATGGGCCGGAAACTCCACTGCTCCCGTCCGTTCTTCCGGAAACTGATCCTCAATGCCGTCGGGCAGATACGGGCGATGGCCCCGTCTTCAAGCAGCTCGCTCCGTTTAAGTATGTTACATACGTCCATGGCACAGATGTGCAGATGGCCGCTGTGGTTTCGGGAAACCCGTATGTTCCAGTCCCGAAACGGAATGTTCCTATTCTCTCTCATAATCATTTCCTCCTTTCTTTTTGTTGTCAGATTTATGTTTATTCTCAAGCAAGGCCCGCTTGTGGGCCATTTTGCGCACCGGATAGTATGTACGTTTCTCACCGCAAAGGGCATCATAATCCTTCAGCATCAGCGTGCCAAGGTCGGACAGTTCGATCTCGACATCCGGATGCAGATGTCTGAAATAGAGCCCGCCGCTGCATACGTACTTGCCCGTGCAACAAAATGAAATGGCCTGCAAGTTGCCTTTTGTCAGTTCCGCCGCACTATGTAGCGAGCGCGTAATGGCGACAAGAACCTGTGCCCCGTTGAAAATGAGCACCATTTTTGGCCGTTTAAATGTACTACGTCTCATGTTGTCCTAATATTTGCGTTAATTCCTCCTTTGTAAATCTAAGGCCGGCAGTCTGTACCAGCCAAGTGTCTGAAACGGTAAATCCACCGGACAGCAATTCGGACATGCGCTCCAGAAGGTAGGCACCGAATGCAGGATCGATGTAAACGACAAATAATAGAGCCAGACATTCATCAATTAACAGATGTCCCGACGCCTCGTCACGGATAACCATGTTTTCCTTGTCTATTCCGTAAACATCCGTCAGCGCTGTTATCCAATGATGGAAAGAGGCGCGGAAGTCACGGACGTTGTGCCGGTGTGCGTCTCCTCGGGCCCGGATAAAATGTGTTGCGTCGAAATAGACCGGTCCGTCCTCCTGTGACGTTCCAAAAAGCAAATCGGGGAATTCCCTGTACCGGACTGTCCGGCAGGGAATCTTTTCTTCTTTCATGTTCTTTTTTCCATTGTTTTCAAATTTGTATTTAACATTGTGCAAATATATATCTTTTTACGGTGAAATATCACAAAAAACAAGACTGATTTTTCGTTTTTATTTAATTGATTATCGTTGATAATAAGCGATTTACAGAAAATTCAAATCGAAATATCTATATATTTGGTTGTATTATTTCGTTTTGCAAATCAAGCATTAAGAAGCCTGTTTTTCATATACTTTTTTTTGTACAAAACTTCTCTCCCGCCTGCTCTCTACTCTTTAGGTAAAAAAGCAAAAAAAATATGGTGACATCGGACAATTCATTCAACGGGGAGCTTTTGGAGAGCATATTCAGGACTTCCAAGAAAACCATTCAGGAGTATGTCCGCGAAATCGAACGCAACAACCGCTACCGTTCATGCCGCCAGGATATAAGTTCAGGATACATCCTTGATGACCGTGCCAGGCTCATTGACCTGTACGAGGCCTGCCTGCAGCAGGATGCGCATATACGGTCGGTGGTTGAAACTTTGGAGAGCCAGATACTCGGCGACCGTTATATGCTTGCGCATGTGAACGGGAAAGGGAAATATACCAAAGACGTGGTGAACTCGCAAAAGATACAGGGCTCGCAATTTGACAAGATAATCAAGGGTATCGTGGAAGCCAAGCTTTACGGGTATACTTTACTCGAAATCATGCCGTATGTTGATTCCGGAACAGGCAGGTTGGCGGAAGTCAACATCATCGAACGGCGCAATGTATTGCCGGACCAGAGAGTTGTACTGAAAAGGCAGGGTCTATGGGAGCCGCATTGGGATTTGCGCAATCCGGCCTACCGCCGTTGTTATGTGCTGGTAACCTCGGGTGACCTTGGGCTTTTTTCTGCCACAACGCCATTGATACTCGCCAAAAAGTTCACGGTGGCCAATTATGTTAACTTCTCCCACACCTACGGACAACCGATCATTCATGGAAAGACGGTCAGTGAGAGCAATGCCGACCGCAAACGGCTGGCCGGTGAAATAGCCAATGCGGCGCAGAACAAGGTCGTGGTCACCGGCATCGAGGATGAGGTGGACATCAAGACCTTCACCATGTCCAATTCGGAAAAGATATATACCGGACTGATTGACTTTGTCAACAAGGAGGTTGCCAACCTTGTGCTCGGTTCCGAGTCCATGGCCGGAGGGATGCAGTCGTATGTGGGTTCTACAAAGGCGCATCAGGATATTTTCCGTGACCGTATCGAGGTTTACCGCAGATATATCGAGAATGTCATGAATGAGGAGATAATCCCCCGGCTGGTAGCCATCGGATATATTCCTGCAGGACTGGAATTCAGGTATTCAAACCGGATAGAGATGAATAACGAGGACCGTATCAGGCTCTATTCGCTCATTACAGAAAAATACGAGGTTGCGGCTGACGAAATCGAGAAGGAGTTCGGAATCAATGTGGGCAAGCAGCTTAATGCCATCCCGGTTATGGGGCTTGAAGCGGATGGCGGCCGGTACATTCCCGGCCATAACGACCGCGGTATCATGTCAGACGAAGAGTATTTCCGACGTTACGGGCATCCCCGGGGGAGTAAGGTTGAAAATTTTTTGCGGGGAACGGAGTGATGGCCCGGCTTCCGTTCCCAAACGGTGTTCCATATGGAGCCGTCAGGGCGTCCGCTTTTCAGGAATCCGGTACGGAAAAGGAGTACCGTGTCATATTTGAGGCATTCCGCAGGTTCATTCTCCACTATGAAAACAGTGCCGAACGTCTCGATATTATGGAGGACATCATCACTTTGCGTGCTTCTTTCCTGATAGACAAAGCGTTGACAGGTTTACGTATTGACCTGGACCGTGCATTGGAGATTCTGAGAAACCATAATAGCTTTACGACGGAGAGAGAGAGGCTGCAGCGTGACATTCTCATCGCTGCCATAGACAACCTGGTTGATTTTGCGGCGGCCGAAGAGTATGCGATGTTCAAGGATATGCCTGAGACAGTGGATGAACGGGATATGGAGACATACGGGGAGATATGCCGCCGGTATAACTTTATTTATGCGGAGAGAGAGAACAGCCAGGTGCTTTTCGCCGCTTCGATGGCGGCATGGTGGCTCACGGTGGATACGGACACGGTGCTGACCTATATGACGCAGGGAGACGAACGGGTGCGGGCGTGGCATCTGTCCCTCGAGGGGCTCTCGTACCGCAAATCGGAATTCCCGCCGGAGTTGATACCGCCCATTGAGTGGGGATGCCGTTGTTTTCTGGTAGCGGACGGGTTCGCCGCGGTACGGGCTGCACTGCCCGTTCCGGAAAATTACAGGAAGAGGATCGATCCTGTCTTCCGGGAGAGTCTGGCCACGGGTGGACGCATTTTTTCCAGGGCACACCGCTATTTCGACATGCCGCTGCCGGAGCACATGACCAAAATTGTAAAACGGATAAAAGAAAAATTTCATGCAAAAGATAACACTCGATGAATTTTGCACCCATTGGGTGAGGGAAAGGGGAAAGGGAGGCTGGGATCCGTTCCTGCCCAGCCGTCTGGCGGGTAACACGTTTGATTTTGCCACCGAGGCCGGACAGTACAGCCGGCAGCAGTTTCTTGCCTCCTTTCCCTCGGGAGGTTTCTGCGGCGGCACATGGACGCCACGTACCTCCCGTTGGGGGCGGAAGTTTACACATCCGGTCATGAATGACACGGGAGCTCTTGCCGCAGGTATCAAGGGAGAAGCGGACAGGACCGATATCAGGGGGCGGCGCAGCGACGGCAGCCGGATATTCCGTAAAGGGGCCCGCTACTCAATATGGACTACCGAGAAGAGCATTCCGATTAAGGGCAAACGGGGACGCAGCAAGAACCGCTACGGGCACTATGCCGCCGTACACAATACCGACCCGAAATTTGGTCTGTACACCGTAAACCAGCATTCTTCACGGCGTCCCGTACACCGCCAGTTCATAGGTTTCTCCCCGAAGATAGAGGATTACATCGCTGATAATTTTATGGATATGATTTTTAAAGGATTCCCGGGCGTATGATAAAGGACAAGCATTCCGTAGGACAACCGCATCAACCGGCTCCCGTGCAGGAAAGCCTGCCGGAAGAAGTGTCCGAAAATCCGTTTGTGAACATGTATCAGGCGGTGAAGCGGGCCATACAGACCATAAAAGAGGACCCGGACGATCCGCTCTCACCTCCCTTTTTCAAGACCATAGCCATTGACAACGGACAGTTCGCCCGTATCGTACGTGGGGAAAACACGGAATATGAGACCGTTTTTCCGGCCGTCTTTATCCATTTCGTCAACGTGAGGTACCTGGTGCAACAGCAGAGAATCGGCGAGGGGCGCGCCACCATGCGTGTACGCTTCATTCTTAATACGCTCAACAACGGGGACGAGGATAGGGAATGCGAGTCATTCATCGTATTCCAGAGGCTGAACGTGGCCATTCAGGATGCCAAGAACAGGGAACCCGCCCTTAACGAACGGTGTAACCTGACCTATTTTGACATGCCGACCACCACTAATATGCTCCAGGCGTATTGGGTGGACTATGAGGTATGGTTCCGGGAGTCTTCCGCATGGAAATACAGGGACTGGGTAAAGCGCTATCTGGTCATGCCGCCTTTCACGCAGCATGGCGATGCGCCGCAGCATGACGGCGGCGGGCACGGCTATCACCCTGAACCGGGCTATGATAAGGCGACAGGATTCAGTCAGGCGGTGGAAACAGGCGTACATGGCGGAAACAAGGATGAGATTTCCGGCATTTGATGGTGGGGCCTTGCACATTCACGGCATGGGTATCTGAAAGGGTGGTCCGGCGCTTCGTCCGTTCAAACAATGCATGGTCATTTTTCGATTAAATGTCATTATTCCGGGAAGTAAGTCCCGCTACCATATCCAAATGTCTTGTAAAATGATCTTAAAGTTGCGTGGCGTGCAGGTGGACAGCCCGTCCGGAACTGTTTTTAACCCATAATCTTGTCTAACGCCTACTCTTCCATAAAAAGAAAAACATGAGTACAGAAGAATTGCAATATGTGGTGGGTGAAGCAAAAACGGGTGAACCTGCCGTTATCCGTTTCTTCGGCCGCGTAACGGAAGAAACCACCTCCCGGTTCAATGACGAGTTCGACTTTCTTGAAAATATTATCCGTCCATCCTGTATCCGCGTGTTAATCAATTCGGAAGGTGGCAGTGTCCTTTACGGCATGTCCACTTATTCCACCATCGCCAATGCCAAAGTGGACACAGAATGTGTCATCGAGGGCGTGGCGGCGTCAATGGCTTCCATTATCTGGGCTGCGGGCAAACGTTCCCTTATGCGGGACTACGCCATTTTAATGATCCATAATCCTATACTGCCGGACAATGACGGGGAAGAGCCTTCGGACATGCTGTTGGCTTTCACCAGGCAGATAGAAACGATTTATCGGAAAAGGTTCGGTTTGACCAAGGAGCATGTGCGCGCCATTATGGACGGGCAGGCCGGCAAGGACGGGACTTATTTTGATGCGCAGGCTGCCGTAAAAGCGGGCATCATTCCATCAGAGAACATTATTCGTACATCGAAGCAGCTCTGTCGCAAAGTACATGACGAGATTGCCGGACTGGCGGACACGGCGGCCATTCAGGAGTTGATGGACCGCGTCAGTGAGGGGAATAAACCTTTTGAGGATATTTTTCCTACTCTTACAGAAACAGAAAACGATATGGCAAACGAAAACAAGACACAAGGTTTTGAGTACGGGGCGATTGCCGCCTCGCTGGGCATGAAGGACGGAGAAGTCAAGGACGTGATGGCCCGTATCTCCGAACTGGCAGCGATGGAACCTAAATACAAAGAGGTGCAGAAAGCCCTGAGTGACGCACAAACGGTCATAGCCGGTAAGGATGCTGCAATCCGGAACTTGCAGAAGGATCTGTCCGCTGCTACGGCACGTCTCTCCACTTACGAACAAAAGGAGAAGGACGAGAGGACATCCCGCATCGAAACGCTGGTGGAGAACGCCATTGGCGAAGGCAAGATTGACCGTGAGGCAAAAGCGCAATGGGTGGAGATGGCGGAGGCCAACTTCGAGTTGGCGGAAAAAACACTGGCTTCCATCCCCGCGCGTGAGATCATCTCCAAAGAAATCGCCAATGACCCGGCCAACATCCAGGCCACGGCGGAGGCGACCAAGACGGCCGAGCAGATGATGGCCGAGAAGGTGGCCGAGGTAGTCGGTGCGGATTTCAAGTTCCGCAAACTCTGACAGGCAGACATCCGATCTTAATTGACATGCCGGAGGCCGCAGGCCTCGCGCGGAAACACAAGTATCCGCCAGTCGGCCGAGTTTCACATTTCAACGGAAAAACTTAAAACGACAATGGCCGATACAGTAAATTTTCTTCAAAATGGATATAGCGGCGAGGTTCTTGAGGACCTGCTGACCTATACCGTGCAGGGTAATGATACGGTTCGTGAAGGACTGATCCATATCAAGACGGGCATCCAGCACCGTTATACACTCCCTGCCATCAAGCTGGGCAATATCATTCAGGACAATGTGCCGACCCCACAGCCCATTCACGGTTCCAAAGGGGATGACGGCTCGAACGAGTACCAGTTCACCGAACGGTATCTTGAGCCCTCCGATTTTATGGTTTACCTTGAATTCAATCCCAGGGACTATGAAAAGTACTGGCGTTTCGCACAACCGGAGGGCAGTCTTGTATTCCGGGAACTTGACCCGAAAATCCAAGCCACGATGCTTCGCTTGCTCATGGACAAAAAAAACGAATACATCGGTAATGCCATATGGACCTCCGCACGTGGCGGAGATACGGTGGCAAAAATCACCGCACCGGAAGGCTGTACGAAAATTGGTGCCAACAAGGAGAAGTATTTTGATGGTGTTGTCAAACGCATCCTCGACAATGTAAACTCTACGGACACGCAGGTAGTTGCCGGCGGACAGTGTATCGTTTCGGGAACGACCGAGTTGACGGACGGTGCGGCGGTGGAAGCGGCTCTTTATGCGATGTGGAAAAAATGTCCCAAACAAATCCGCAAGAAGACATCCTTGGCCTTTGTGGTAGGATGGGATGCTTGGGACGCGTATGACCAGTATATCTCGGACAAACAGGTCAAATACTCCGAAAATACCGAGGTCAACCGCTATCGCTTTAAAGGCAAGAGGATTATCCCGATCGTGGGAATTCCCGAACATACGATGGTGCTCGGCGAGTTTTCCACCGGGATGGACTCCAATCTTTGGATGGGGGTGGATTATGCCAACGATACGGATATTCTGAAAATTGACCGGTTGCAGGCCAACTCCGAACTGTTCTTTTTCCAGATGCGCATGAAAATGGACGTGAACATTGTCCGTCCCGCGGAGATCGTGGTGCATACCGCCTACAAAAAGAGCGAATAACACACCTTTCTTCATTTTTCAATATCCACCCGGGGAGCGGAGGTCAGAGCCCCGTTCCCCATTTTTATTCCACTGTTATGGCAAAAAAAATAAATACGGAGGAGGAACCTCAAAAAGAAGGCAACAAGGTTGCCGCACCGGAACTTCCGGCGGAAGCAATACCGGAAACGTCCGAGAAAATATCCGCTACGGTTGAAGACAAACGGCCCGTCCCGGCTGAGAATACAGGGAATACGGAGGACGAGGCGGCAGACCCGTATATACTGGCCCTTTTGGAAAAATTCCCTGCATATCCGTCCCTGTATATCGACAGGCATGGTGGAACCTACACTCCGGACACGGCGGCAACTGTCAGAGGCGGGGCTGTACTTTACAAAAACCCTTTTTATAACGAACTTAAAACAAAACCATAATGGCACTCGGCAATGTCTTTATCAAGGATGTGGACGGCAATATCCCTTACGAGACCGGTTCTTCCAACGAGAAGGTGACGGGATTATTGTTTGATATTTCCCTCCAACCCACACTCTTTACGGAAGGGTATGGCAAAACCAATGAAACGAAGCTTAAACCGGGGGATGTATGCTACATCACCTCATTCAAGTCCGCCGTTAAGGATTTCGGTATTGTTGAGCGTGTGGAGGCTACCGACGAGGAGGAGATGAACGTCAATTTTCTGCATGGTATTCCTGCCTACCATATTCGTGAGTTTTTCCGGATGTCAGGCAATCTGAACGGTTCAGGAAAACTCTATGTGATGTTTGCTGACTGTTCTGCAAACTGGGACGCACTCGAAATCATGCAGCGTGCCGCCGGAGGCATGATCAACCAGATGGGAATTTGGACGGAACAGCCGCTGTGGAAAGCGAACGGGACTTCCGGAGAGTACAATCTCAACCTGGTAAAGGGACTTAATGATGTGGCTGTAGGGCTTGCCGGACAGAACCAGCCCCTGTCACTCATACTCTCCGCCAATCCATCCAATACAGGGGCGGACACGACTGAGGGGCGTCAGATTGACTTGAATAGAATACCGTCATGTATCTGTGAGTCAAGTCGTATCAGCTGTATATTCGGCCAGGCGCATCACGAAAAGATCTCCACGATGCAGATGCGCAACAAGAATCACACACCGGTAGGATTCTTGGGCGCGGTCATGGGTGCCATTGCCAAGGCGAACGTCCATGAATCCATAGCATGGGTCAAACAGTTCAACCTCTTCACGGATGATTTTCAGGAGATAGAGCTGGGGTTCGGTGATATCAGCCTTGACGAGGCGGAGGAACATTTTATCAGCCTGAACCGGTATGAGTCGTTGTCCCCGTCACTGCTTGACGAACTTGATGACAAGGGCTATATTTTCCCCATCAAGTACGCCGGCCGTGAGAACGGTATTTATATTTCAAAGGACCAGACCTGCTCAACGGGTGATTTCCGCACCATCGCAAGAAACCGTACTATCAACAAGAGTCGCCGCGCCGTGCGTGCCGCACTGTTGCCATATGTGAATTCCCCGTTGATGGTCAATCCTTCAACCGGGTTCCTTGCCCCGTCGAAGATCACCGCATTCAAAACACTCATCGGGGATATATTGGCCAAGATGCAGGCGGCACAGGAAATTTCAGGATATGCTGTCACTATCGATCCGAACCAGAATGTACTGGTGGACGATACGCTCCGCATCTCCTATGTCCTTGTGCCTGTCGGGGTGGCTGTGGAGATTTATGTAGAGGAAGGACTTTCATTAACCGCAAACAAATCATAGAAAATGGCAATAATTAATAATGTGGCATATTCATGGTCTATGATAACCCTGTCATCGACCGCCCTGGGAATTGACGAGGGATCCACGACCCTTGAAGGTGTGTCCGCTATCAAATGGTCGAAAAAACGTAAGGTGGAAAGTAACTATGGCATGGGTGGAAAACCTGTCAGCCGCGGATTCGGAAACATTACCTATACGGCGAGTATCACAATGGACTATGCCACGCAACAATTGTTGCGTTCAGTCTATGGCTCGTTGCTCGAAATCGGTGAGTTCGACCTGATCATCAGCTTTGCCAACCCCATGGCCAGTGATGACTGGACGACCACAACGGTGACACTCAAAGGATGTATCTTTACGGAGGACTGTCTTGAGTCGCAGCAGGATGATACCAACATCACGCATGAGTTCGACTTGAATCCGTTTGATATTCAGATAGGTAACGGCGATACAATCTGACTTGTCATGAATGTGACCTTTGAAGGAAAATCTTCCACCGGAAAAAATGAATGGCTTACACCTCCTTGTTTGCTTGACAGGTTGGGAGAATTCGATTTGGACCCGTGTTCACCGGTAAACCGTCCATGGGATACGGCGAGGCATCACTACACCGTCGAGGATGACGGGTTACGGCAGCCATGGTTCGGGCGGGTGTTTTGTAATCCGCCCTATGACACGCCGCTGATTGTCCGCTTTATCCGTAAATGTGTGGAGCACCGGAATGCTATTGCGCTCACTTTTGCCCGCACGGACACCCGGCTGTTTCATGAACTGATATTCCCTTATGCGGACACAATACTTTTCATCAGGGGGCGGCTCAGGTTCTATCATGTCACCGGAGAGCAGGGAGGCACTGCCGGGGCGCCATCCTGCCTGATCTCCTTTAACAGGGAAAATACCGCCGCCCTGAAAATGTGCGGTATCGAAGGGAAATTGGTAGCTCCCCGATTTTTATGATCATTCCTTGGTCGGGTATGCTGAAATTGGCCTGTCTGTCGGAAACGTAATTCCGGCGGACAGGCCGTCTGGTATATCAGGAACGTTACAAGCCCGGGCTATATGGAAATATGCGCTTCCCTGTCAAAGGACAGGTGCTCATTGCCGGACACATATCCCAATTGGTTGCAGATACATCGGGTATGGCCGATAACCTTGTTTATATTACGGTGGGAATGACCGTAAATCCAGTATTCAATCGGACTGTCTGCAATAAAGTCCCCCAGCTCGACAGTAAAGGCCCCGTTTAGCGGACTTCCCCTGAATTCTGCAGCCATCAACTCGAATGACGGCACATGGTGCGTGGCGACAATGATATGTCCGGCCGTACTCTGCATTACGCCCTGTTTTAAAAAACGAAGACAACGTGAATGCTCGTCGTTGAATCTTGTATAGTCCAACGGCTCACTGCCATGGCGTATCCTGCGGAAATCGGTGATGGCACTTTCCGTCGCATAGGCATCCTGCAACGGAATATGGGACCAGAGTGTGGTAGCAATCAGGTCGGTATCTTCATCCAATGAAATAACGGAGTTGTAGTGGCAGGTGATGTTTTCCCTGATTTTGAGCGACCAGCCGTTATACAGTTTGTCAATGTCGAACATTTTATAAAACTCGTGGTTGCCGGGGATCACTATGACCTCCCTGTAATTTTCGGAAGCCCAGTCCCAAAACGGATGTCTGGAATAGTTCTCGTCACCGATATATCCAATGTCACCGGCAAGCACAAGCACTTCTCCGGCAACAGACAACGGATCGTCCCTCAAGAGGCAACTGTTCTCCCTGAATTCAAGATGAAGGTCGGAAGCATATTGAATTTTCATCATTGCGTTGTAAAATTATCCTTGAGTTGTTTCAACAATTGTTCCGCCGTAACGTCTTTCAGTCCGGCTGATTTGAAAAAGTCCGCATTGGGCAGTTCGTCCTTAACACTCCCGCAGAATCCGTCAATGTCTTTCTTGAGAGTGTCGGGTACCGTATGGATATCTGCCGGAGAAAGCATTGCAGCCAGTCTGAACACATCTTTCTTATGTTTGGCAATATGCCTGCTGTCCACCTGCTCTCCATTGTCCTTTCGTCCGAGCATTTCCAGATAAGCCTTGCATTTCAGACAGATAAGGCTTTCAATATTGGCAATATGCACCCCGTATTCCAGTCTGCTGTGGGCAATTGTAAAATTGTAATAATCATCATCCATCAGAATGGCGGACAGGCTTGACAAGTCCTCGTCAACCGGAACCGGTGTGATATGGGCATCCTCCGGAAAATTGACAAGTCCGGGATTTCTGGAAAAAAGTTCCACCTGATAGGGGAATTCCGGGGCTGAGGGCTCCTTGAACCTGTAATATTCATGCCGCTGTTCCCCTTCGCCCGTTCCTTTGTTCCGACTCACATATCCGGCGACTTTTACGAACTCCCAAAATTTAGCGACAAAATCTGAAGACAGGGCTTCCACTATCAGAATAATGTCTATGTCCTTGGTCGCCCTCGGATTCTGTGCATATATTTCCTCATGCACTTCGCAGGCGGTACCTCCGATAATGACATAGTTGTCTTCGTAACCTACAAAAAATTCTTTGAATTTCTCTATACCTCTTACCATTGTATATTATTTATCATGTTCTCCAATTCTATTTGAATCCGTTCGTCCCCGATATCTTTCATGGACAGGAATAAAGACAGCTTGTCCACTATTCCATTGTCCTGCAACAGTTTCGGATTGTAACGCCATATTTCAATACGGTTCTCTCCATATTCCTTGTCTGTCCGGAACTGCAACCTGCGGAACTCTTCTTTCGAAACCGCATAGCTGCCGTTCCTTTCCCTGTTGAGCATCGAATATTCCGACAGGGCATTCACGCCGCTTATGGAAAGAGTGTCATCCGGGCGGATATCCGTATACACCACCCGTTCGACGGGGTTCGCCAAAAACGGCAGCGCCCTGTCCCATAGTTCATGTTTTGCGGATTTGAATTCCAGACTCTTTGTCTTAATCCCGGACAAAGTTACGATTTCTTTTTCCTCCAACCATCTGACCGCCCGGTTTGCATTGGCATAAGAGACTTTAAACAGGTCTGCAATCTCATAAGTACCCTTGCCGGCAAGGGAATTTACTTCCAGATGATAAAGGATGGCACATTGGGCTATCGCCGGAATTTGTGTCCCTTTTTCCTCTTTGGGGGCCTTTTGAGGTTTCAGGTCAATCAGTAAATCCGGTATGAACATCTGTCTTGGCGGTATAATGAAATTTACGCGTTGTCTGACAAGGCGTTGTATGTTATAAGACGCCATCATGTCAAATACAAATATTACCGGATGCCGGACCTTCCGCTCGACCAGTTCTTTCTGCCTCTGTATTTGCCCCGGCGTATATGCGGAACTGTCCGTACTGCATAAAAGAAAGACTTCCCGGCCCAGCAGGTTTGCCGTATAAAAATGGTATCCGGCGGTTATATTGACCGGGAACATATTCAAGACCTCTCTTCCAATGGGCGCAATATCAACCTTCAAATCAAACGTTTCGTTGATATATTGGCTTGTTTTATGTATATAATCATTTGATTTGCACATAATCATTCGTATTTGATAATGTGCAAATATAGTGATTATATCTTGTTTTACAAATAAATATAATGTATTATCTGCTTTTATTTCCTGAAGATTTGTTTTAAACGGGCTCTTGCCCGGAAATGCAGTGTTACGATCAGCCGGTAGCTTCATCATATTATATATGGATAATAAAACCCTATGTTTGGTCCATACCGGATAAAATGTATGCCCATATAATCTTTTCACCGTTCTTTGCCCTACTCTTTCGATGAATCAAAACAATATTCGACATGGACGAAAAAATGCTTTCACTGGAACAGGAAACTAAAATCAAGGAAAAAGCTCTCAAATTGAAAGAAGAGAAGAAGCTCCGTAAAATTTATCCGATGGTGGTCTTCGGAGACACGTCCAACGGCGAGAAAGAGACTTATGTGGCTTATATGTCCGAACCGAACTTTCCACAATTCAGCAAATTCATGGCCGCATCAAAAAAAGACGAGGTCATGGCCATGCGCACACTTGCCCGGGACTGTTTTGTGGATGGCGACAAGGAACTTGTGGATGACGAGTCACTCTTCCTTTTCGGACTTATGGGACAACTTTCCGAACTTATCACCACGCGGCAGAGTCTCCTGGTAAACTTATAGGCCGGTGGGTGGTGACGGACGATCAGCGTATCCGCCAGCGGACTGTCTATATCCGCCACTACTTCCCCGGCGTCAACCTTGACACGATCTCTGACGAGGAGTTCGCCATGCTCTCCGAAGAGGCGCTGTGGCTGCACGAGCAGATGCTTGCCAGCCGCATGCCGTTGCCGGTTTCCATGCCGGAGAGGATACCCTGAACGGCCGCTGTAATCCTCCGGGGTTACGGCGGCTTCGCTTTAAACCCCGTCCTTTCCGGTGACACTACTCTTTTAATGCGACATTCCCTTCAATCATGGCTCAGGAACAAAACTATCAGGTCAATTATACCATCAACGTCGACGCCTCGCAAGGCACTAAACAGGTCATAGCTTTCGGTGAGGCTGTGGGCAAGCTGGTGCAGGCGAAAGCCTCGCTGTCCCCTGCGGTAAACAACATCAAGACAATGATGAACGAAGTTGACCGTGTCTTCCGTACCAAAAATGGGAAGAAGCGTAGTTTTGACTATCGGTTGACCATTGACACGAGGAGCAGTGAGGAGAAGCTGGAACGTGTCAAAAACCTGCTTACGGACATTGCGGCCCTTTCCAAAGGCATCAGCCTGACCATTAATGCGGGACAGGTGCTCGACAGCAGGAAAATCAAAACCGCCGCTAAAAATCTTTACGAGAAGAAAGCTGCGGAGATTCGCAAGGCCGAAATTGAGAAAAATGCGGCCTCTTCAGTAGGTACGATGGTCGACGCCCAGAAGCGCATAACCAAGGCCATCGGCAAAATCAATTCCGCCCTGGTTTCCGTGGAGCGCGGCAGGGAGCTGCAAATCAGGACCGATACGGCGGAAAACCGGCTGCAACGTGTGCTTTCCCTGCTGGAACGTATCAAGGGGGAATCCCGCCCGGGCCTGGGCATGCAGGGTGGAATGTCCGTGGGGAGCTTGTTTCCTTCCGTTCCCGTTCCTTATGCCCCGGGAACATTCGTCATGCCGGAAAAGGCACAGCAGAAACTGATGGAGCGTCTTTATGCCCGGCAACAGCTGCATCGCCAGAAACTTGCACATGCCGAGGATGTTTTTGCTGCCGACCAGCGTCGCAAGGAGGAATCGGCCCGGGCCTCCGCAGAGGAGAAACGGCGTACCGACGAAGCCCGTACCAGGGAACGGGAACGTAAGGATGCCGCCCGCGAAGCGGAAAAGTTACGCCGGCAGACAGAACAGGCACGCCGGAAAGCCGAGACGGAACAGCGCAAGGCGGAACAGGCGGCAAGAAAACAGGAACAGCGTAACGCTATGCAGTCCGTACGGCTGATGCAACGGGAACATACCGCTGCCGGGACACTTTACCGTAGCAAGCGACGTGCGGCCATCAACCGTATCCAATATTCGAAGGCACCCTCGCTGAGGAATCTGCCTTTCGCTTCCATGCTGAACGCCTACATGGGCTACAGCCTGGTACGTTCGGAACTGTCCGACGCTGTCGAATATGCCAATATCATGAAGTCGGCCAGATCCATCCTGCGCGTGGCCGACATGGATCTGGGATCTTTTGAGACCCGCTTCGACAACATGGCCCGCCATGTCCGCAAGATAGGAATCGATACGAAATATACTGCTGTGGAGATCGCCGGCGCCGTCAAGTTCCTTTCCATGGCCGGCATGGATATCGAGACAATCCACAAATCCATCCGGCCGGTCACGAACCTGGCGCTCATCGGGGACAATGACGTGTCCTATATTGCCGACCTGGCCACGAACATCATGGCTGGCTATGATATCCATAACGACAGTATGGATAGTGTGGCGGACATTATTGCGTCGACCATCTCCCGCTCGAATGTCAATATCGTCGAAATAGCGGAATCCTATAAAATGGCTGCCGGTTACCTGCGTATGGCCGGTGTGGAGTTCACGGAAGCCAGTGCCGCCATAGGCCTGCTGGGCAATATGGGGTTGAAAGGAACACTGGCGGGTACCTCGCTGCGGGCCATGTCCACCCGTTTTGCCAAGCCTACGAAAGAGGCCCGGGAGGTTTTGGACCGCCTGGGCGTCAAATTCACGGAAAAGCGTGACGTGGAGGGGGTACGGGTGGAGAAGTTGCGCCCCATAGCGGACATCTTCGAGGAGCTGAACAGGAAAGGCGCCTCAATGGCGGACATGCAGGCGATTTTTGGAAAAATCGGGGGGAATGCAGCTATGATGTTTGTCCGTAATTACGACCAGCTGCGTGCACTCAGCTCCCATAATAGAGGTTCCCAGGGAATATCGGCGGAACTGGCACTTGTAAAGCAGGATACCACTAAGGGATTGTGGGCGCAGGTTACCTCCCAGCTGAGCGAGGGGTTCATGCGCGCGTTCGAGGTGATGGAACCCTCGGTACGTGCCGTTCTGCGTTCCTTTCTGGATAAATTCAAGGCTCCGGAATTTACCCGCGGACTGCTTTCTGTCGGGAACGCCCTGTTGGACATATTTACCGTCATAGGTAATATCGGGGCTTGGGTGGCACGCAACTTTCATTGGATAGAACCGCTTGCTTTTACGGGAGCGGTGGCTGTCCGGCTGTTCAAGGTGGCCGGTGCCCTGACCAATATCGGTATCGCCATGGGCTTTATCGGCAGACAATCGGCGGCGACGGCGGCCGTCGGATCTGTACAGGGATTGTTGGATATGGGGAGTCCCGGCAAGATGTCTTTCGGACAAAAGAGGGCCATTGTCTCGGCCATGCAGTCCGCAGGCGTGGCAGGACGGGGAGCTATGACGCGTACCTTGATGTCCGGAGGCGGTGTTGTCGGGGCGAAGGGTGTGCTGCAGTCGCTGTTCGCAACACAGGTGGCCACAGGTGGCAGCCTGACAGGCGCAGCCGCCTCCCTGAGTGCCATGGGCACGGGAGCGGTGGCTGCCACGGCGGGAATCGCTGCATTGGCCGGTGCTCTGGGATGGGTGGCATATAAGACCTGGAAGATAAAGGAGGCGAAGGATGCCGTACTGGAAGAAATCGCCTCGAACCGCAAGTACCGTTATCCGTCCATAGAGGCCCTCCATTCCTCTTTGAGTGAGACCTACAATATGGCGCTCAAGACAAAACGTGCCGTGGACGAGGTTGTGGCGGGGAAGAGCATCGAAGAGGCTTCGGGACGTAAGATAGGTGCGTTCACATCCAACTGGTGGACGGGATTTCTGGGAGAGTTTGCCATTGCCTCCTCAGAAGGCATGGTGTCGCGCGAGCATATATACAATATGGACAAGGCACGTCAGGACGACATAAGGGAGGCGCTTGTGACCCTCGCCAAGCGGGACAGCCAGACACGTATTGACGCTGCCTACGCCGAATTCGGCAAGATGGGTACGGCACTGGACGTCGACGCCTTCCTTAAAACGGTACAGGAACGTTTCGGCCAGCAGGACAAGGATCTGGACAAGTCACTATGGAACGTAAGGGACGGTAAAATCGTCTATGTGGATGATATTGGTGACAAGCCGGAAGCGGTGGCCGCCCGGACATACGATTACGCCCGGTACATGAACACGCAGACCGTACCGGAGATTATACGGGCCGCAACAGCCTACCGTAACGCCATCTCGAGCGCCGCAGACGCGCAGGAGTTTATGCGTAAGGGCGGTTTCGATTTTAACAGGCTCAGGAGCTGGGGGTTCGAACAGGATGAGAAAGGCCGGTGGAAACAGCGGACATTGGGACAGGATGCCACGGACGAGCAGCGTATAGACAATATTGCCAACCGTAAACTGGCACACAATGTCCTTGTCAAATTCTTTTCATCACTCCGGCAAACGTTTGGCGGGTCAGCGGAGGCGGCCGAGAATATCCTTCGTACAGCAGGATTTACACCCGGACAGTACAGCAACGAACCGGACTCCAACGATACCCGTCCGTTCGACACGAATCCGATCACCAATTCACACCTGGATGACGGAGGTGCCGGCGGAAACTACTCGGGCACGGGCAAACTGTCATCCGCAGCCCCCAAACAAGTTATCGTAAACATCGACAGCCTGCTGAGTGTAAGGACTATCGACCTGATGAAATCAAAGGAGGGACAGACGGAAGAGATACAGAACCTGAAGGAACAACTGGCACAGGCGCTTATTGATGTTGTCCACGACTTTGACGCATCATGGAACGCATAAAAAAACTATAAAAAATGGGAAGACTGATACAAATTGCATCCTCGACCTTGTTAAGCGGGGGGATACTTGGAAACGGTTCGATTGGCAGCTATATCAGCAACTCAGCCCGTCTTGCCATGGGCATGGGGCTGGCCGAATTGCAGGACGGGCAGGTGCATTATTTCTCCAAACATCATGACCTGCTCAAACGGGCAGCGGTACAAATAACCTCACAAACGGCCTACGGATTGTTGCGTTCATATCCCAGATACCTTAAATATTGGGAACAACAGGTACGGGATAAATACCTTCAGACACAATCACAATCCAGCCTGGCCAACAAGACCGGACAGTACTACCGTCTTATCAGCGAGCAGCAGGCCGTGGCACAGAAGAAAAGCCATACCGATTCCATTGTCGGACGGACGGTAGCGGATTTTCTGGAACTCTCCATATCCAAAGAGGGCAAATATTACGACAACAGTGAGTGCAAGGTGCTGCCCAACAGCCAATACGGCCTGGTTACATTCGTGGACCTGGGACCACAGATACAAATCGGCAGCCGGAACAATATCCTGTTGACACAAGTGCAGGGGCGTGATTATACCCGTAAGGAATATATATCCGGCGGTGACCTTGAGATCACCATCAACGGTAAAATCACATCCAAATATCCGGATGTGTATCCGGAAGCGGAAGTTTCCAAATTTATTAAACTGGTACAATACAAGGGGGTTGTCGATTGTGACAATACGGTATTGCGCCAGTTCAATATCTCACAGCTGATTATACAGGGGTATACGCTTCATCCGACGGACTGCAGGAACGTGCAGCCATATTCACTCAATTGTGTCGCCGTTGAGCCGTCCGAAGCGGTGGAGCTCAAACTGGCCGGGCAGGAAAAGGCAGATACGGCTATCAGGCACACGAACAAATGGATCAAATATGTCAAATTCGGTACGGAGATCGTCGATCCCGCCTCATTGCTTAAACTGACACGCCTATGGGTGTAGCCGCAATGGATGTTCTCTGCTGTCGTATTACCATTGGAGATGCCGATCCGTCCAATCCGATGAAGATTCGCAGCGGAGTGGAGATAACGGAGGTTCATACGCTTGAGATTAACGAGAGCTACAAGAAGCTGATCGGGACGGCCAAAGTCACGTTCCCGAAAGGTACCGTATGCCGTTCGACGATTATAGGCAATATGACACTGGAAGGGAAAGACGTGTCCCGGATAACGACAGAGGTCATGCAGGATGGTGTGATTATCGAAAAGCGCAGCACACAACACCTGGTTGATGAGACGACTTTTAAAGTTGGGCAACGCATCAATATCAAGCTGGGGTATAACGGTGTATTGAAAAATATGTTTGACGGTTACATTACCGGCTACAACTCGGACAGTACATTGGAAATACAATGTGAGAATATGGCCTACAAACTTAAATTGAAACAGGCGCCCCATTTCGAAACTCCGGCAAAGGGGACAACCGTGAATGATGTGCTGGATGGGAAATACAACATCTTGAAAGATACCGGTTTCAAGATACATTCCGATACAAAACGGTTTGATATCCATATCGGCAAGATCAAGGTGACGGATAACTTTACGGTGGCGGACATTCTTTCCGAATGGTCGAAATATAAGATTTATTGTTTTTTGAAATACGACGCTGAGGACGAAGGCGTCATGCCTTCCATTGCTGTCGGACGTCCTTATTCGTCCAGCAAGGCGCAGCCGGTATTTCCGGAAGACGGCCCGGCCGGGCCGTTCAAGATATATTTTAACGAACATGTGGCGCAAAGCAACCTGAAAGTGGTCAAGACCGACCCGAAGTTTCTGGCGGTGACGGGCAAGGCGCTTGGAACGGACGAGAAGTTCTTTGAAGTGACGGTACGCATGAATCCGGAATATGATCCGGCAGTACCGGGCAGCAAGGAGTTCCAAACGGTAAATGCCACCCAAATTTCAAAAAAGACACATAAGGTGACCGGAAACACGACGGCTTCGGGGGCAAAAACCAAAACAAAGGTGGATTTGTCCACTTATACCATCGTACCGTATATGTCACCGCACGTAGGCATCAATTCAGACCGGCTTGTGGAAGAGACAACTGAATACTTCCGGAATTACAACCTGAATGGAATCACCGGCAACGTGACCATATTCGGAGATTTCGGGCTGTCTCCTGCCGTACAGGTGGAACTGATCGATTTCCGTAACCCGTCCAAGAACGGCGTGTATCTCGTGGAGGAGGTCACGACTACGTTCGGGATCGGAGGGTACAGGCAGCAGCTGAGTATTCCGTACAGGATTCGCAAATAACACTATTGTCCACCAATGTACATCCTTCCCTTCCAGGAAATTTCCTGGAAGGGTAAAACTGCATTCCGTTCCGCTCCAAGGAGCATCATTATTTTCATTCATAATCAAAATTCATTGTCTCCAACAAATTTCTGCCTTAAAAAATATTTTCGTAACCGGAGTGTTTCCGGCAAGAAGAACAATATCCGCAAATACCTTTGATATCAATCAGTTAATCATCTTTCTGATTCTCTGAACCAGCATAGCCTTTCGTTTTTCTATAAAATCAGAAAAATTGGACAATGAAAGATCCGTATCCGGGATAAGATGGTCCTCCATGAATTTCCGCATATCCTTGTTCCGGGTCTGTTCACTGACCCACTTCTCCAATGGTTTGGCGTTTTTAGACTCGTTCTCATTGGCATCGAGCATCTGCAGGTTCAGGATGGAATTGTAGACCTGCCAGCCGTATTTTTCCTTGTCTTTCTCTTCCAGATCATTGTATGCAGAGGCTGGGTGCAGGTGGTCCTGATGGAAGTTATTGTTTCTGTAATCAAGATCCGGATACAGCATGGCCAATATTGGAAAACTGTATCGTGAATCTTTCTGGCTGTAAAGCAGGTCTTCTATAAAATCGTCACCTACATCCGACAGTTTCCTGATTTCCGAGTTTATTTCCGTTGCCGGGAACAAGGTCACGGTTTCTTTTATATAGCTGCCGGTGATGTCTGTTGTGTATGCCCTTCTTGACTGTGCAAGCACGGAATCCGCGCTTGCTCCGAATGCCCTGCGGAGCAGAATTGAGAACAACCATTTTTTTATGATTTCACAATCCTCCCTATTTCCTATCTTTTTGTAAAAATCCTGATATATGCCCTTGTGATAAAGATAATATAGTATGGGCATGGCGGCATTATATGAGGTCATTGTGAAATCCGTCAGTCCGAAAGATCTCAGCAAGTCGAACAGGTTTGAAATGGTATCCCTGATCCTCGTCCAATTATTTTCCACCAGTTCAATAAAGCCCAGATTGAAACTTGTTATAAGGGAACGCACATCTTTATGATACAGGTACAGGAACGATTTTAATATGAAATCGTGAGATATATTAAATCCTTTTGAACGTACATGCTCGACCAGATTATTGATTTCTGTCTTCGCGTCCATCTGTTTGCAATTGGCAATGGCAATGGACATCAGGATATCAGAAAAACTTAATGCGGTTCCCCCGGAATTGATCCGGATAAAAATATTCACGGCTTTGTCCGGTTTCTGTTCATCCTCCTCGTAAAAATTTATATTGAGCTTGGTGTGGATGACATTGTCCAACAGTCTCAGCAGTCTTTTGGATTCCTTGTCTATGTTATTGTCCTCGGCAAATTCATCGATGCCATAATTGTAATCCTGGTGCAAAGCCAGAATCTTACCTACACGGAACCATTTTTCATTAGACTTGTCAATAAATAAATCATTTTCCTTGGAGATATTCTTGTCAACAAAGGAAAAGATAAACTCCCTGTCGCTTTCCTCCTGTGTGTATTTACGGGATATATTGAAATATAGATGCCGGGTAGGGAAATTATATTCAGAATAATCCCAACGTTTCCTATAATCCTTGTACGCATAACTGCCGCACAGACCGATATACAATGACGTCAATCTCTGTTGTCCGTCCAATACCGCATAAAAATCGTTGATATTGTCTGTAGGAATCGGATCGTTGCATATCCGATGATACTGTATGAAAGCTGATAGAAACTTATAAAACCGGAAATCAGTCTTTGTTCCTCCTTTTACCTTCCAAAACAGCATGGAACTGATCGGGTAGCCTTTCATCAGAGAATCGAACAACTTTTCTATCTGTTCTGCCGACCATACAAAATCTCTCTGAAAAGCCGGTAACAGGTATTCATTCCGGTGGATATGTTCTATTGCCTGCGCTATTGTTATTGGTGATTGGAAACCTGCCATAATTACATAATTAAGTGTTTTTCGCAAAGATAGAAAATTCTATTTTTATGTTTTATTTTCGAGGAGGAAAAATGAAAACCTGAATATATTCCAACTACCTATTCTTCTATAAAAAGATCAATGTCTTCAGATAAGTCGAATCAGTTGCTTATTCGTGAGGCTATCCGTAAAATAGCTCTCGGCCGTAGCATGGAACGCATCAGTCTGGCTCCGGGAGGTATGTCGGGCATTGGCACGGCCCGTATGATACATGGATATGTCGCCAAAATACATGATGACCCGTCGGACGAGGAATTTTCCGAGTATGGCGGTACCGTTGATGTCGGCGAGTACCCGGACGAGACAGCCTCTGCAGAACCCGTCATCCACAAAGGCGTATTGCTTTCAGCGGCAACAAGCAGCGAGGGCGGTTTTTTGATTGTACCTGCACTTTTTTCCGATGTAACGATTTTTATGGATGCCGCCACCCGGTACGCCTATGTGGTGAACTTCTCACATGTGGATATCCTGCGGCTGAATGCCCGTAAGGAAACCGTTGTCGGTGTAACGGAAATGGAGGAACTGGATCCGGAGAGTGACTCTGCTCCGGACTACGACGAGCTGGAGGCTACGGGAAATATGGCTTTCACACATTATACGCCGACAACCGTTACCGCCACTGTCAGGAACAAAAAGGGTAAGGAAGCCTCTACGGGGATTGAGGCGGAGAGCATTACCCACATTGTAGACAAGTCGGAGGTCAGGCAGACAACGGACAAGATAATTCAAAAGGTGAACTCCACGACCGTAACGGTTGCCGACAACAAAGTGGCGCTCGGTGACGAGAATGCCACCGAACCGTTGGTATTAGGCAATGAACTTGCCGGGCTTATGCTCGACTTCCTGACCGAGTGCAGCAAGGTGATGACCCCCACCTTGATGGGTACAATGTCACCTGTCAATTTCCCTAATTTCATTTCTTTGACCTCGCGCATTCAAAGGTTCCTCTCCAAAACCAGCTATACCAAATGAACGTACAACTGCATCCGGACATAGACAGCCTTGATAAGGAGAGCCTGTGTTATTCCATCTATTCGCAGCTCTACCATAACTTTTTCAATGCCCAGCAGAAAAAGGATGATGACCATCCTTACGGTGTCGAGGAAGGGGACGAGACCAGCATAAGGTTAAAAAATACGGCCTACGGGTTTGCTTCGGCCATTGCGGGGGCGGTTGCCGGTGAAGGTGCCCCGGGTGATGGAGGGTTGTTGCTGGAATACCTCAAGAAGTCGGGCGGTGACATGACCGGGGCACTCCGTGCGAATTACGGTTTCGAGGCGGGTGTCGCCAATAACCGTATTCTGGAGATCTGTTCGCAGGACATTACCGATGCGGATGGGGCGGTGACTGCCGTTGAATACGGTGTCAAAATTACCGGCAGTCTGAAAATAGGCGGCAGCAGCCTCCATATAGGCGGACAACAATTATTGGGTTACGATACGGACAGGAACACGGCGACGCTCAATGCCTCCCGCATTGATTTTCAGGATGCCTCCATACACTCGGGCGGAGAATGGATTATCGGGAACAGGGAAACGGGAGTGTTCATTTCTCCGTCACGGCTGACTGTGGGGGGACATGGCGTATACCACCGGGGCAACGCCAATCTGGCGGCAGTGGACTGGACCATGCGGGACGGAACGGTGCAGCGTCATCTGGTGGTCTGCGGGAATACGGCTCTGAGCGGTGGTCTGGATGCCTTGTATGGGGTAAGGCTGGGTGACAAGGGAAAGTGCCTGCTTTCATTTTCCGGTGAGGAAGTCGCCCTCGGAGGCTTTCTTTCATTTCTGGACGGTTACGGGCTTCGTATTGGTGGTATGCCCGTACTCCAGAGGACTGATAATGACAAGATACAACTGGGCGGTATCGGAAGCGATCTGTTGCTGGGTAGCGGGCATACCACCAGAATACGCCTGCTGTCCGGCATTTCGGATGTGGACGGTGACTGTCTGATGCTCTCGTCCTACGGCAGGGCCTGCTTTCCGGGTTCGCTCACTGTCCGTCACAACTATGGTGCCGATCTGCTGTCTTCGTACCGGGTGGACAACTCGGATGAAGGCATAATTATTCACAAGCGGCTGCGTATGGGTATGGCTGGCGGATTTTTGATTACCGGAGATAAGGAAACCCTTTCACTGACCTCCATGGTTGTATACGAAAAGGAAGGCGTGCGGACAACCGTCCCCCATACCACAGTATTGGGACACCGTCCGTCCATAAGTGCCCATGCCCCTCAAAACCGTTACAGTGAGTCTTTCCATATCCAAACCGATGCCGATTTCATCTCCTCCGGGGTTCCGGTGGAGGCTGCCGGGCATGTCGGAATCTGCGCGTCGTCAACCCGGTTGGCAGACAAAATCCTATACTTGACAGAGTCGTTGAGGTTACAGGCTGTTTCCGGCGGTATCAGGCATTACGGTGACAGCTGTTTTCTCGGCTCCGTCTCTTCGGAATTCTTTTCTTCGGGCTTTGCCGGAAGCGGCTGGGCCATCCGGAAGAACCGTACCACGGGAAATGTCATCGCCACATTCGACGAGGTTGTCGCCCGGCGCAAGTTACGCGCCTACGAATTCGAGGTAAAGAAGGTTTCCGCGACCAACGGCTCTTTCTGGATCAGCGACAGCTGCTCGGGAGATTCCGTTGAAAAAATATCATAGCCCATGTCCGTATTCCGTTATTCAAAATACAAGGTCCGTATCGACCCCGACTCGCAGAAAACACAGGGGCTGCATGTCGGGGATATCGTCCGCAGACAATATGCCGGGCGGGAACGGGTGGTCTATTCCCTGATGTGCGTGACGGAAACCGGAACGGAGCTTGTCGGCGACAAGGAGGCGCCTTATTTTATCGGGGCTTTGCTGGACGGCGATGAACCGCAGAGCGGGGAGCTTCTGGACTTCGTACGGAGTACCAACCTGTTCGATACGACGCGTAGCGGGGCACTGTACCTGACGGCTTCGGACAGCGAAGCCCCCTATATGGATGTCATCGACGGCATGGCAACGGAGCGTTCCCTTTGCTATCCGGTCATGAACGGAGGGGTGGCGGGGGTGCCTGACAAATCCAAGTATGCCGTATGTGGCCATGTACTTCAATCCGGATACAGGGAAAACGATGCGGAGGCGACACGCATTGTCCGGATAGTCCGCAATGCGGAACCGGCGGGAGAATCCCTTTTCGGACTGATGCAGACTCTGGAGGAGTCGGTCGGGCATCCGGAACGTCTGCTGGTATCCTTCAAAATCAGGGCTTTCAGGGATTTGTCCTCCGTCCCCCTCTCATTCGGCTATACCAACCGGGAGAAATCAGATGCCGAGGATATATTGTCCGCCGGGCAGGAATGGGAGTACAAATTGTGGGTTATCACTGTGGACTATCCTGCGCAATATAGCCGGAGCCTGTTTCTCGATCTGACGGAAAGCCTGACCGCAGAGGGTGACTGGTGTGAATTGGCGGACCTGAATATCCTGCGGCTTTCTTCCGTGTCCGCTTTCGGCGATGCGGCCAAAGCCCGTGTGGGAAAGGTCTGCGGCATCATCGATCCGGTATTCGGCATACTGGACGGTTACGGGGCCTATTTTCAGAATCTCTACGCAACACGGAATGTCAACATCGCCGGAACATTGACCGCCGGAGATGAAAACGGTTTTTCCTCAACTTTCTATGTGGGCAAAATTCACAAAAATGTCATTCCGGACAGCCTTTCCTGTGCTTTCAGCGGATCTATGGTTGTCAGTACTGCCACTCCCGCCGGTATCGGAAAGAGTGTACGTGTCATTTCAGACAGCCGTCTTACATTACAGGATGCCGGTTGGCGCAAAGCCCGTGCCGGCAACTATTATTGTTTTTCCATCTGGATAAAGGCGGAAGAAACAACGGTTGTCCGTTTTTATCAGGACGAGCATCTTGTCGGCGAACAGGCTGTGGATGCCGGCAGGGGATGGACACGTCATAAGGTATCCTTTCCAGTCCGGGAATCCGGGGCTCCTGAAATGACACTGGGTATCGCAACCCCGGTACCGGTCCTTCTGTCCGCCCCGCAATTGGAGCCGGGCAAGACGGCGACACCTTACCAGGCGACGGATGGCGTGTTGTCTTACACGGAAGATTACGGGGCATGGTTCTCGAAAGGAGGTATTGGCGGAACTATCCAGAATCCGCTGCTCAGGTTGGGTGAGGACGGTTCGATAACCTCGCGTGACGGTTCTTTCGTCATTAATCCCGACGGTACGGGGCATTTCGCGTCAGGGCGCTTCAAATGGAGCAAGGACACCATCGAACTGCGGGACGTGACCATCCGCTGGGAAGATTTTGACGAGGAGGCACAGGAACAGCTCAAGCCCCGTTCCGTATCCCTGACGGGCGGTACGGCCTTCCATTTCACGGATGAGTTCTCCGGCATATGTGAGCCGGAAAGCATCCCTCTTGTCCCCACCGAATATAACTTTAATCCGGAAAGCCGCTTATGGGAATATCTTGCATCGGACGGAATATGGAAAGAAACAGGCTGCAATGCCGCCGTGTTTGAAATGACACCGGCGTTTCACGGCTGGGAAGGGCGTGACGTATTAACCCTCCGTTACACCGCTGTATTCCGGAATGAAAATATTGGAGCCACCCATACTTTCTTCAAACTTTATGACGGTGCGCCATCCTATACTGTTCATGTGGAGTCGAAAAATGGCACGATATTCCGTAACGGCATTGTTTCCACGGTTCTGCGGGCCAGAGTGTACAGGGGCGGTGAAGATATTACCGCACTCATTCCCGATGGTAATTTCCGCTGGCTGCGGACAAGCAGGGATACCGATGGCGACAGGATATGGAATGACCTGCCGCATTATGGCAGGGAGATTGAGATAACCGGCAGGGATGTATGGCATAAGGCCGTTTTTGACTGTGAAGTGGACATATCAACAACAGAACAATAAGCATATGGCAATAAAAGTAGCACGCGGACAGGTAACCATCATTGACCAGAATGATGCTGTCTCCTTACAGGCGTTCATCGGTTCTTCGCAACCGCTCACCCAGGTATTCAACAAGGATACGGGCGTTTATGCACCTTCATGGGCGGCATCGCCGTTTTTGGTGCTCACTCCTTCGCTGTTCGTCAGCGGCAAGGCCGCCACCGACCAGATTTCATCTGTCGGTAATGCGGCTACGCTGACAGCCGGTGTTAAAAGCGGCTCCGCCAAGTGGTATAAGAACGGTTCGGCCATAACTTCGGGCCAGGACAGCTGTACTGTCGGTGCGGCGTCCGCCAAGTATGCCCTGACCATCAAGGCCAACCATATGACCGTTTCCACGCCGCAGGTACGGTATGCCTTCGAGGCGGTTTATATCGATGCCAACGGGCTGGAGGTGCCTTTCCGTTCCGAGATACAGTTTACCCAGCATCTGAATGCCGGGGCGATGATAGCCGCCGTGGCATATGCTCCCGACGGTGTTGTCTTCAAAAATGACGAGGTACCCACACTCAAGGCGCATTGCGACCTGTGGCGTGGCGCCACCATCGATACCACCAATGTCACCTATGCCTGGGGAATCAAGGATTCCTCCGTTTTTGCCAATACCACACTGGCTGCCGCCGCTACTGCCGGTGCGACCACCGTCACGGTGGCCTCCACCAATAACATGGAAGCCGGCGGAAAGATTACAATAAATTCCGTGCAGTACACCATATCGGCGGTGAACACCTCCACCAAGGTCATAACGCTGACATCGGCCCTCACTGCGGCGGCCAATTCAGGGGCTTCGGTTTCCTGTCCGTATTACAATTCCATGCTCGGTGCCGGATGGTCCTGTCTGACTTCCACCAATCCGCGTGGCGTGACGGCAGGATGGACTACGAACGAAATAACCATTACTGCGGATGCCGTACTGAATTTCGAGACCTTCAAATGTGCCATCAAGGACACGGACACATCGGCCGGCAACGCCTCGGCCAACAAGGTTGTATGCGATATCATTTCTTTCACGGATATGTCCGACCCCATTACGGTGGACCTTGTCAGCCAGAAAGGGTTCACCATCAAAAATAACGGGAATGATGTCGATGCCAAAGCGGTGCTGTATCGTAACGGTGAGGTACTGGACGATGACGGGACTGCCTATACCTACACATGGAAACTGTGGAACTCGGCCGGAACATCCGTCATAAAGACTTATACGGGCAAATCCATCACCGTATCGAAAGCCGATGTGACAGGCAAGGGCGTACTGATGTGTGAAGTGTCGAAATAGTAATGAAGGAACGGGGCTTCTACGGATGGCAAGCGGTGTGAACCGGTCTCATCCCATCCGTGCGACAAAACGGGAGCCTTGCCATTTGGCGGCAACCTGCCGCCTTTTTTTTGTCCTATACTTTTCTTAAAAGAGCATATGGCAAAGATACTGGTCGCCCGCGGTCAGGCGACAATCAACATACAAAAGGACGGTTATACGCTTAGCCAGTCACCCGGTGAATACATCTTCCCTGCGGATGCCGACGGGAAGATAGTTTCTGCCGTATCCGTCACCTCCTCTGTCAAGGTCACGCTTGGCGATTCCGGTTTTACCGGATTTTCCATCGGCAACATTACCAGACCGGCAGGATTCTCCTCCATATCCGTCAACAACAGCAACAAGACCATAACTTATACGGTCGCAGCAGGAACGACCACACTGGCCGATCATGGCACTGTGGTTATTCCCGTCATTATATCCGGAATCACCTACACCCTGTCATTTGTCTGGTCAAAGGCCAAGTCAGGGGCACCCGGCAAGGATGGAAACGACACAGCGATGCTTGACTGGGTCAAGGAGTGGAATACCAACAAGACACTTATCGGCAGCAGCACGGTCATCACTCCAAAAATTTTTACAGGGATCAAAAACAGTGACGGCACGATAACCGGTGTGGCAATCGGGCAGTTCCCCCTCTCTGTCAGGACAGCTTCCGGTACCGTTACCTCTGAAACGGTTAACGGCATCTATGGTTTCAAGAACGGTTACAAGACCTTTTTTGTAGATAACGGCGGCAATGTCCAGTTCGGTCATGGCGACCAGGTTGTCAAATACAATGCGGCTACCGGCAAGGTGGAGTTCGGAAATGGTGTCAGCCTGAACTGGATAGGTGCAACCTTTATTGACAAAGACGGTGTCTTTACCGGTAAACTTTCAGCGGGTACGGTAAAGGCGGCGCAGCTTGACGCCTCACAGATAACTTCAGGTACGGTCTCCGCCTCACGTATCGATGTGGCTTCCCTGAAAGCCTCTCTTATTACTGCCGGGAATATCGAAGCGCTGACACTCAATGTCACGAAAGGGAAAATTGGCGGCTGGTCCGTCGACGGTGACAGCATCTGCCGGGGAACGAAGAACAACACTTCCGGGGCGATGACCGCCGCCTCCGGCTCCATGACTTTGGGGTCAAACGGCATCCGCGGTTTTAAATGGCGTCTGGATGCCTCGGGGGCGGGGGCTGTTGCGGGAGGCAATATATCCTGGGATGCCTCGGGCAATGTCACCTTTGCCTCTTCCGTCTCTTTGCAATGGACAAATCCGATCAATACTATCGTTACCGCTTTGGGCGGAAACGGCTCTCCGAAACTGACAAAAATCACTGCGGCCGGTATTTATACCGGCACTGTCACCGCCTCACAGATTACGGCAGGCACTATTTCTGCCGACCGTATTGCCGCCGGAAGTATCACCGCCTCCAAACTGGACATCGCCAATGTGAAGGCTTCTCTCATTACGGCCGGAAATATCGAGGCCCTGACGCTGAATGTCACGAAAGGGAAAATCGGTGGCTGGTCAATCGGCGCAACCGCGTTGAGCGGCAACCACATCCTGCTTGACTGCGGAAACAGGCGTGTGGTGGTTTACGGACTTAATTCCGGCGCGACAACCGGACAACGGGTACAATTGTATTATAACAGCGACAGTGATTTCGGGTTGTATGCCACGAACAGCACAGGCACATGTGTCGCACGTTTTGGGTCCCAGAACAATATTGCCGGCTGGACGGTGGATGCCTCCTCCATCCGTAAGGGAAACATTGTACTGGGGAGTGACGGTTCAATAACCAATGGTACGAAATGGAAATTGAACAATGACGGAAGCGGGCAGATTGCTTCGGGGAACATATCATGGGATACCGCGGGGAAAGTCTCGTTCTCCCCTGCCGTTTCCCTGCTATGGAAAAATGACATAGAGGCCGCAAAAACAACCAATTACGGCTATCCGTATTATTACAGGCTTGTCATCAACGGGGAAGAGAACAAATACTATCCTGTCATCCTCAAGGGCGGTGAACAGAATTTCAAGCGGGACATTCTTGTGCGTCGTGCCTACAGCGAGCAGGCTCCGGCAAGTTGGAACACGTCCACGCATAAGGGTGGCCTGGTACTGCTGCTGAAGGCCAATTTCGGTGGCTGGGGCGGCATCAGCTATTCATGGGACATTTATGAACTCTCCGAATCCTATTGCCGCATGTTCGCAGGTGCGGCCCTATGTGGGAACAACTGTATGTTCGCCGTGTTCTTACGCGGTGGCGGAACGACCGGAGCGGTCTATCATATCTATTCCGACCAGCCGATTGTCAGTAACGCGATGAGTCCGTCCCCCATACCGGCAGCACCGCAGATCGCTTACAACTCGGATTTGATTTTTCAAAGCGGTTCCACCAAGGCGAATGCACCGGCTCCCCGCACGCTGACAGCTTCGGTCGAGGAAGAAATACGCCGTAAACGTTTTATTGCACTGGCACAGGGAAGTGACAGCACTCTTGCCGCACATCCGCTGACCTATATCGGCTCTACAGGCATCTATACCGGTACGTTGACGGCCGCACAGGTCAACGCTGTCGATATCAGTGCATCCAGTATCAAATCCGGGACGCTTTCGGCCGACCGTATAGCGGCAGGCAGTATCAACGCCTCCAAACTGGATGCGGCCAGTATAAAGTCCTCCATCATCAATACCGGTTATATCAACGGCTTGAGCTGTACCTTCACCAAGGGAAAAATCGGTGGGTTTACAATCGGCAGCGACAATATAACAACAGGCAGTATCGGTGCAACCGGTGCAATACCATTACAGGTCCGCTCCGCATCTGCCGGTAGCGGGTATTGGTACACGGGGGCCTACAAACCGTTGGGCATCACGCTGACCTGGCATCAGAACAGCAATGCGGGGCATATTGTCTTCGGCCAGGTGGCTGCAAGTGGAAATTCTGTCAAGACCGGATTTATCGGTATCCAGATGATGTCATGGGACCATCTGGAATATTTCTGTCTTTCGGCCAACTATACAAAAAGCGGTGGAAAGGAGGTTTATAACCGGATTGCCGGCTGGGCGTTCGACCATAACCATATTTGGAAAAACAACATCTCGTTGGGCTCCGACGGTTCGATTACGAACGGCAGCAAATGGAAACTGAACAATGACGGCAGCGGACAAATCGCAGGCGGTAATATTTCATGGAACGCTTCCGGAACCGTCACCTTCGCCTCTTCCGTGTCTGTACAATGGACAACCGGCATCACGACCGCCCAGGAACTTGCCTCTGCCATGGCATTCGGCAAGATGCTCTACAGGGACCCGACCTTCTGGAAGGGGAACAACAGTACCGGTGTCTATAACAATTCCGGCAACGGCATGGTGACAGTCACCCGCCAGCAGGATACGTCGGCGCCCAATGACAGCAAGTATGTCCTGAAGATACAGACTAATGGAACCGCCAGTCCTGGCAACGGAGGATTCTATTTCGGAACGGCCTGCAGTTCGCGCAAGGTGCTGGTCGCCCGTATCATCGCCAAAATTCCCGCCGGACGCAATATCTGTTGGGCCTCCAACAACATTGGTACGGGCGGTTCGAGCCGCTGGCTTACCTCCACGGCAGGAACCGGAGACTGGAAAGAGTATGTATACAAGGTCGTATGCGGCACCTCAAACTTCTCCAGTACCCATTTTTTCTATATTGACGGGGCACAGGGGACATCTGCCGCACCATTGGTCTGGTATGTGGCTTATGCCACGGTTTTTGACCTTACTTCCACAGAAAAGTATACCACGACCATCGACGCCAACGGTGTTTATACCGGTACGGTGAAGGCAAACCAGATTATTGTGGACAGCGCCCTGGTTGTAGGAGGCAGCTCTTATAACGGCAGTATTTCAGTCAAGGATGCGGGCAACGCGGTCAAAGTGACGCTCGACAGGACGGGTATCACTGCCGTAGCCGGCAAGATCGGAGGATGGACGTTGGGCACCAGCTCGCTTGCGGCGTCCGCGCCAAGTTCCGGGCATAGGATTGTAATGGCGGCCTCCGGATATATCTATCATGACAACCCTTCCACAGGAAAAGAGTATTGGGCTTTGAAAACCGACGGTTCCGCTGTTTTCGGATATGGGAAAATTTCGTTTGCGGCGGACGGTTCCGGATATCTTGCGAACCAGAATATCAAATGGGATACCGGCGGCAACGTGACGATGACCGGCACGATCAATGCCAATGCCGGCACGATAGGCGGCTTTTCCATCGGCCAGGGACGCATTGGATCTACGGCCACGGGAAGTGGTTCCGGTGGCGGTCTGGCCATCTACAACGATTTGTTCCGCGTGGGAAACACCACTTCCTACGTTCTGTTTGGGGCCAACACTTTTCCCGCCACCTCGGGTGGGACCTGTGCGGCGGGGCGCATCGTCAACAACAAGGTAAATTCATATATGAACAACTACGGGTTGTATATCGATGTGAAGAACGGTTACCGGAACTATGGGGTGTGGTCCAATGCCTCATTGGTCGCATCGGCCGCCATCGGTATCAAAATGAAGAATATCTATTTTACAGGTTCCGGCTATACCATTGACTTTTCCGCCAGTAATGTCTTTTGTGTCTATGCCAACTCCACCTACAATGTCAATCTTCCGAGCGCGTCGTCGGTTGCAAGCATGTTCGGATATTCGAGCCTTCCCTCCGATTTTGCCTATATGTTTACCCTGTTTTACAGCTACAACTGGGGAGGGCATATCAATATCATGAATGTGCGGAATCAGAATGGGGGCACGTCAAATTACGGTATGGAAAGAGGGGACTCGCTGACGCTCCTTTGTTGCAATTACCCGTCTTTTCATTACCAGGTATTAAATTATAATGGTTAATAACCGGAACAGAAACTTTTACCCTATACTTATTTAAAATTCAAATTATATGAATATCACCAATGTCACTATTACCAGGACAGCAGAAGAGAAGACGGAAAATGCCTTTTATATGCTGGAGTATTCCGTTGTCAATGACGAGCTGAGCCGTCTGCATGTTTCTGTCAATGAAAAAGAAGCCGATGAGGAAGGCAACATAAAGCCTGTTGGAATTATCTATATGGAACAAGGGGTCCTTTCCTGCAACTTTCCGATGGAGAGGGAGCTTGGCCCCATATTCCAGGATTTCGACAGGATGCAACAGGATATTCGCGAAAAATCAATCCTAAATAAAGAATCATAATGGAACTGAGCGTCAAAGACCGCCTTTACCTGCCGACTTTCCTGCCGGCACGCGGCAATTTCAAGGAGTTCAACCTTAAAAAAGAGATTCTGCGCAAAATCGCAATTGGCGACGAGGAACGCAAGGGTATCAATCTCCGCGAAAATGCGGAGGACAAGCGTATCGAATGGGATGTGGAAAAAGAACAGCCGTTGCCGGTGGAGTTTTCCCCTGATGAGATGGCCTACTTGCAGGCCGCGTGTGAGAAAATCTCGGACGAAGAGTTGCCTGACGATATGTGGGGGACTGTGGAAGCGATTTACAATGAAATCTCCAAGGAGGCATAAACCGATTTTTCTATCTGCCGCTACTCTTTATGTAAAGAGTGCCCCGGCCGTACTCTTGGTATGGCCGGGGATTTTTGTATCAGCACATGCCCAGACAAGATATCATAATGGATGCCGAATATGGAGAAGTGGAGACTTCCGGACAGATTGCCGGAAAAACCTTCTACGACTTCCACCTGTTTGACAGTGTGGAGGGTGCCGGCAATGCGGCCTGCCGTTACGGGGAGATAGCCGTACCGGTAGATTTCCTTGCATCATACAGTGATGCAAGGGGTATCCATATCCACATTCCCTATGTAGCAGACATACGCCTGCTGAAAGTGCGTATCGCCATGAAAAGCGGTTCGGGGGGTGTCGAATATGTACGTGGTGCAGTTGACGGCAGGCATTGGTTTCCCGTCATGAGAGAGAACGAAAACGGGACAAGGGAGACGGTCACCCCCGCCTCGCTTTATGCCTTGAACGATGAGGGGATCTATAACCTGCTGCTCGAGGAGGACTGCCTGGTCATTTACAGCGGGGAAGAGACGGATTTTGGTATTGGCGCCTCTAAGGTGCAGAACGAAACTTTCCTTTTGAAAGCCGCCGCCGGAAACTTGTACCAGCATCCGACCACCGGTGTGGGGCTGATTGACTTCCTGCATTCCAATATGGAGAACAACGGGCTCGCCGCCAAACTGCAGGCTGAATTTACTTCCGACAAAATCATCATCAGGAATGCCTATATAGATTCGGTGACAGGAGAACTGTTCCTGGAAACCGAGGAGAAGGAGGACAGCCATGGGTAGTTACCGCGTCGTTGCAGGACAGAACATCTATGATGTAGCCCTGCACCTGTATGGAAGTGTCGAGGGAATCGTGGACCTGCTGGTCAACAATCCTGCCCTCTCGCTGGAAACAGAACTCTGTTCCGGACAGGAACTGGCATATACCGACGGCTTTGTCATCAATGCCGACGTGGTCGCCTATAACGAAATGCACGGCATCGTCCCCTCCAACGGGGAGCGGCACGTCTATCCCAAATATTTCACCGGTCCGTTCACGGCAGCCTTCCTGCTCCCGCCGGCATTGGTCTCCGCAGAGTGCAAGGTGTCAGGAACGGGGACGCTGGAAGTTGACTGGGGGGACGACAGTGCTGTGGAGACCGTCATTCTTGGCCATACGCCATGCACGCTGCGCCATACTTTTGACAGGCGGGTGCGCCGGAGCCGCAAGATCCGCTGGTTTACCGATGCCGAATTCCGGTATATGGATTGGAGCGGACTGCAACCTTCGTCCGTTGTTTTACTCCGTCCGCTGCACGTGGAGGAGCTGATCCTCCGGGACTGCACACCCGCATTGGACAGCTTCGGGATTCTGTCCGGAACTTACCGGATCGATCTCTCGGGGATAATGACGGACAACCTCGTTCCGCTTGCCGGGTGCCATAACCTGATGGAGCTCGACCTGTCCGGAGCGCGGATAAAGCCGGCCGTCATAGACAAATACCTGACAAGCATTGTGGAGCATTACGGAAACAGACGTAATTGCCGCATGACATTGCCGACAGCCCCGACGGGAACCTATAAGGAACCCGGGCGGGATGAAACGACCGGACGTTACCGTATCACATCGGGCATGGAGGCGGTATGGGTCATTCTGCATGAGGAAAGCTGGAACGAAGGTGGAGCGTGGGAATTTATCATCAACAATAAAATCTATACAGTGTAATGAGCCGTACAATAAAGGAAATATACAACGAGGCCGTAGCGGAACGGAACCGGCGGCTGGAACTGACAGAGTTCGCCAGTGATTCCAAGATGTCCGTCATGAACGGAATCCTGTGGGTAGTGGCCGCTGTCATATACAGTTTCGAATCCCTGCTGGATGTCTTTGCCGTGGATATTTCCGAAGCCATTAACGGACGCATCAACGGTACTCCCGCCTATTATGCCAACGCCCTGTTGCAGTATCAGCAGGGAGATGAGCTGACGGTACGGGAAGACGGCCTGGCCTTCGGCTATGCCAATATCGACGAGACCAAACGCATCGTCACGCAAGTTTCCTATATGGAGAGCACAGACGACCAGAACCTGGACAGTAAACTTATCCTGAAAGTGGCCACCGGTGCAAAAGGCAGCCTTTCTGCCATACCCCCGAAAGAACTGGCGCCTATCAACGCCTATATCAACAAATTGAAATTCGCCGGTACACGCGTGGAGGTCATCTCAACCAAGGGCGACGTGCTGATTCCCCACCTTACGGTCTTTCATGACGGGGCCGTACCCGAATCAGAAGTGTACGACTCCATTGAAGAGCAGTTGAATGCCTACATGATGGATATCGATTTCGATGCCGCCGTCTACGTTTCCCGCCTGACGGATGCCATACGGCGGGCAAAGCATGTGACCGATGTCCATATCGACGGGCATGCCGTTCCCGAACAAGGGGTTTTCATCGCCAGCCATGACACCGACGGCCATATACAGCCGCCACAACGCATTGCCCGTATGGCTTATACCGCATCAGGATATCTGAAGGAGTCCTCCGGGAAGGATGAGGAGGACGGGCTGCCAAATTTCCGTGAAGCCATCATTTTAAAAATAGAAAACCATGAGATATAAGCTGTCCATAGACCGTACCGTGAACCGCCTGGTTCCGCATTACCTGTCGGGACGCAGGTTCATCCTGTTCGTGCAGAGCTGCCTTTATCCGTTGCAATGCACCAATGAGCGGTTCCGTGATTTCACGAAAGAGATGCATATCCGGGCACGGATGACTTCCCAGGTAATCTACTTCGAATGGTTTCTGAACTACAAGTTCGGCAAATACATCAGGGACGGCAAGGACCGTATCCTTATCAGGGACAGTGAGAGTGTCGGTGTGGACCTCTACCATGAGGGTGCGGAATACCAGCGTCCCTGTACCATCTGGTACAATGGGGAACAGATCATATCAGATAATGATGCGGAGCGGCCCCGTCCGTTCTACCTGCTGATAGAGGAGAAACTTATCAACAAGGTCAGCTTTGTGGTCTGTGTCCCGCCCGTCACCATATCACCGCACGAGCTGGTCTATATGCTCTCCTATGTGGTGAATACTTACAAGACGGCCGGCAAGACCTATCTGATCAGGATTGACGAAGAAGAATATACACCTAACAAGAATACAGGACAATGAAAGAATATATCGCAGAGACCGGCGGACGGTACACTTATTCCGATGACATCCTGAACCTGCAGGAACTTGCCCTCAGCATGAGCGCCGTTTTTGACAGCTGTTCGGATTTCATCATCTCGGGCTGCGAGCCGGACGGTCCCCGTATCTCACCGGGATATGTGTGGCTCGGCGGTAAGGTCCGCCGTTTTGAGGGAGCCGCTGATGCCGTCTATCCTTATTATATTTACGAGGCCAACAGGCATGAGTCGGTGGTCTATGCCAATGATGTCAACAAACGCGGACGTACTTGCTACCTGTGTGCCGGAGCGAAGGCCATACCTGAAACGACCGATCCTGTTACGGGTAAATTGCCTGTAAGCATTGAAGTTACAGAAAATTATGCCCCCCGTTTTATTGATAAATTCTTCGGGCGTTATGCCGTACTGCTGGACACGCCTTTCACCCGGCAGACCGTCAAGAAGGACCTGGTACTGGCCGGCACCCTTACCGGACAGAAAGAAATCAATTCCAGAACCGCCGTTTCTGTCAGCGGGGAAAACGGCTATATGCTCAAAGGTGTCGTCAAAACTGACGGCGGCATCTCGCTTGGCGCTTATCTGCACGGATTGCCGGTCAGTGAAATTATCATCCGCACAGACGGCGGCTTCAGTTTCATGAAGCAGGGCAAGGAACTGGTACGTATAACGGAAGACGGGATCTCTTACGGTACCTCACTGGGTGATAGCGCCCGTATCGGGGCAATCCGTATCAAAGGTTCCGATATCTATAACACTTCGGATACGACAGATGAGGGCTGTGTCCGTATCAATTATTACGGTGCGCAGGGAGGCGGAACAAGATACCGCAACTTTGCCGTACATGACGGGAAATCCGGAAGCAGCCCGGTCCTGGAAGTAACCGGCCGTACCGCCACCGTACGGGCGGGCGGGCTGTTCGTCGTGCAGAATGCCGGACGTGGGATCGACCTTCAGAATACCGCCTATACGAAAGACAATGCCAGGCTCACCAATCTGGTCACCTGGCGGGACAGTGCCGCCTCCGTACTCGCAATGGCAGGTTTTGATACCACGGACGATTACCGCTTTATCCTGCGGAACACATTGGGGGATATTGTGCTTGCCCCTTCCGGCTCGGTGGATGTGCTCGGCACGCTTAAGATCAACGGGAAATCCGTATCGGACACCTATGTGAGCGTCACGGCCTTTGCCGGGGAGATGTCGAAGAAGGTGGATGCCGTCAAGGGAAAGCAGCTTTCCACCGAGGATTTCACCACCGAATACAAAAAGAAACTTGCGGCCATCACCACCGGGGAGCTTACGGGAGGCGGTGACGGCTATGTTACGGCGGGGGCTGTCCGTGCCGCACTGAAAATGAAGCTTTCAGCCGATGAGAACCTGTCCGATATCATGGACAAATCCGCCGCCCGGAAGAATCTCGACGTCTATTCCAAAACGGAAGCCGGTGAAGTCTTCCTGAAGACCTCCGAAGGGTTGAAAGAACTGGTACGTCTGACCGCTGAAGAGATCAACAGGCTTCCGGCAGAAGAGGCCGCCGCTTTGAAAGCGGAAAAGCAGGCAGCCGTGAGGGACACCCTTGATGCCGAAAGGAAAGGTACCGGAGATTTGAAACTTGCCAAGCTGTCGAATCTTTCAGACCTTTCTGACAAGAACAAGGCCCGGAAAAATCTTGAAGTCTATTCCAAGACAGAGATAGACACGATGATGGCCGGCAAGCTCGGTACGGACTCTGCCTATCAAGGCATTGTCTTCACGGCCGGGCTTCGGGATAAATTACAGGCCATTACCACCGGTTCTTTTGCATATACCGACAGTAACGGCACCTCACACGCACAGGTCGAGGGGTATGTGATGACCTCACAGGTAGTGGGGGAACTCAAAAAGAAGGCTGACCGGCTGTTGGGAGGCTACAGCGCTTCCGAAAAGGAGACCGTCGCCACGAACCTGAACCTCTATACAAAGGCGGGTGCCGACGCCCGTTTCGCCACCCTTGAGAATCTGTTCCAGGATTATATCAATTTTTTAGTCCGGCAGGGAAAGAGCACCTCGGAGGCACAACAGTTCCTGCAGGGCAAGTTGAACGTACTCTCCAAGAATGAGATTGTCAGGGATTACCTGCGCCGGGACAGCAAGCTGTCCGACCTTCTGCTGCCAACGGCGGAGGCCAGACGGCAGGCCTGCCGTGCTCTCGGAGCCGCTTATGCCGAGGAGTATCAGCCGTTGCTTGCGGATACAGGATGGGTACAGATGGAGAACAGCGGATCGGGTACCAACACACAGTCGCTCTTCGTCCGCCAAATCGGGAACATCGTTTCCATACAGGGTGCCGTCAATACGGCCAACAGGGACGGAAACAACTGGGGAGGTATCGTGGCGGTCATCCCCAACAAAATACAACCACCCCGGTACAGTGTGCGCTGCACCGCCACTGACTGGAATGATGACCATAAGTACAACCGTGGGGTATCGTTCACCATTTACGGCGGCTCGCGAAGGATACAGCTTTATGAGCGCGGTATGTACAATGCCAATGTGGAACTCAACTTTACATATTTCGTATAGCCATGAAACAGAAGATTAATGTAAACGGTGACATCGAAAGTCGCCGCAGAATTGCGGAACGCAGGTCCGTTCCCGCCCGAGAGAATATTTCACCCGACAACAGCCAACAGTATCATGAAACAGAAAAGGATCCGGCGGCAGCCGCAGAAGAAACCGTCTTTCCGGGGAACGAATCCCCGAAAGCGAGAAGACGGAAGACCGCAGGGGACGTTTAAACGTTTCCCCTTCGACCAGACCCGGATAGGGTTCATGCTCCGTTATGAGATGCCGGTGGTTTACCATCTGCTCCGCAGGCTGTATGACCGGCAACAGCCTTTCGAACCGGACTGGCATGTCATCGAACTGGTTGCGGAGGCGTCGAAAGACCCTTCGTTCAGAAAGGCGAAATTCAGCCGCTATCTGGATGAATACCGCCGGAACGGGGTTTACTGCCGGCGGGGCAAACGGCTTACGCCCGGACGTAAAACCTATTACGAGGGCATACGCCGTCGCAAGACGGAAGAGTATATCCGTCAAAACCGCAGGAAGCTGCTCTTTGAAAGACGGAATGGGCCGGGCAGTGACAAACTGCCCGGGGAGATTAAAAACATACTTAAAATGAAATGGTAATGCATTGACGGACAATGGCTGGCGCAAACATTCATATGCATGTATGGCTGTTCGGGAGCATTTGTCTAACTTTGTATTCCACAGTCGCTGCAAGACCTTTCCATATTGTAAAATGAGTATCCGGCCAGGATACGGTCGGCGGGATATCCTCTCCCTATATTGTCAAGTGAATACGGACGGTGCAACCGAACCCGTCTGTCCTGTAACCAGTTTCTTTGCGATACGGGCCTGCCGTGTCGCACTCTTCGGGCATTTTTAATCCATAAAACCAAGCGTTTATGCAAGAAGAAGAAAAGAACAACGGCATGGAAGGCATGTCTGTCGAGGAGATGTTCCTCGGTGTCCAGGAATCGTATCAGGAGGCACAGCAGCGTGCCCAGGAAGAGAACAGGGCGTTCGCCCGCACGGAATTCTTCCGCATGGACAAATTCGGGACCTATCGTCTGCGTGTCCTTCCCATCGCCCCCAATCCGGACGGTTCACCGGCCCGGCCCGGTTATGAGTATCCGGTTCACCAGTTGCTGCTGGAACTGGAAAAGCCCACAACCGGAAACAAGCCCCAGAAGATGTATGTCACCGTCACCCGCGCCACCGATGCCGGATACAGTGTCGATCCCATCGAAACTTACCGGCGTCTGGCCGTAGAAGCCGCAAAAGAGGCCGGGGATGAGAAACTGGCAGAAAAAATCGCCGGCGGTTCGTTCGGTGGCGGCTTGAAGTACAACTACGGGCACTGCCTCTATATCTTTGACCTGGGCGAGCGTGCCAAGGGAGTACAGATGATGACCCTCTCGCACGCCCAGTTCAAGGATCTGGACGAGCGGAAGTTCAAACTCTGGAGCAAGAAGCTGGCCAAGAACCCGTCTTATCCGTGTCCGGTTTCATCGGTGTACGACGCCTATCCCGTGGAAATAGAAAAACGGCGTAACGGGGCCAAAACCGAATACCTGTTTTCCATCGACAATGAATCCGACCCTGAACCTCTGACCAGGGAGGAGCTGACCGCCTTGCTGGGAGCGCCCCGTATTCCGGAAATCATTTACCGCTATACCCGTTATCATCTGGGTGCCACCGTTGAATTCCTTAAACAGTGCGACGGCATTTACGGCATGCGGCTTATGGAGACGGACGAGATGAAAGAGGTCATACAACAGTTGTCCGACGAACTGCCGAAAGAAGATACCTCCTCCTTCTCGTTCGACCGCCGTACGAAGGACAACAAGGACAATGTCCAGGACGGGACAGGAATTTCCCTGGACGATCTTCTTGAATATTATGACGAGCTCAGGAGGCAGGACCTCGGTGACAAGACCGAGGAGGGACAGGAGCTGCGTGCAATGATACGCAGCTACATTGAACAGGAAGCGTTGTCCGTCCGTGTCACCCGCTCGACAAGCAATCGGGAACTGCTCGAACTGATTGAGAGTGAGATGGAAGGTCCGAAACCCACAGACACACCGGAGGACGCTCCCGGGGAGGAGGAACACCGGCCTGCGGAAACGGAGGAGCGTGCCGAACGTCCCCGCCGTCGCAGATAACCCCTTTTATAAGTCTTTGAGTTTTAACCCGGCGGGAGGCATCCATGCCTCCCGTCTTAATCACACACATTCATGGAAGAGAGCAAACCTTGCATATTGTTGTTGAATGATATCCATGTCTCAAAAGACAACATCCCTGCATTTCAGGCCAACTGGCAGGAGGCCGTGGAGATCTGCAGGAAATGGGGTATCAGCGAAATCGCCGTCGGAGGCGACCTGTTCTTTTCACGTGCGGCACAGACACTTGACGTGCTGCTGGCAGTACATGACGCCCTGCTGGAAACCTCACGTGCGGGCATCCATGTCACGCTCGCCGAGGGGAATCATGACCTCGTGAACCAGGAAGCCGTCAGAGGTTACTGCCATGTCTTTGACTGCCATCCGGATGTGACGGTAGTGGATGACTTCCTGACCCTGTCGCGTCCCGGCTGGGAGTTCGCGCTTCATCTGATGAGTTATTTTCCGGAGGACGGATCGTTTGTCGAAAGGCTCGGACAGTTGGAAGAGAAAGCGCTTTCAGAGGAAAAGAAACATTTTCTTTATATACACGAAGGTATAAACGGGGCATTGGCGCAACCATCGGAGAAAGAATTGCCCGCCAGGATTTTTCTCCCGTTTGATAAGGTTTTTGTCGGCCATTACCATAACCGGACCGTCATTCCACAAACCCGTATCGAATACATCGGGGCCTCCCGTCAGCACAACTTCGGCGAGGATGAGGAAAAAGGATATACGGTGCTTTATACCGACGGCACACACGAGTTTGTCAAAAACCGGGTGAACATGCGCTACCGTGTGGTGGATGTGCCGGTGGAACGTGCCGGGCTGCACCTTATGGACGAGTTGCGCGAGACGGAGGCTGACGGCCGCTACAAGGTCAAGGTACGTGTCCATGCGCCGGCAGCTGCGATGAAGTCGGTTGACAAGGCCGCGCTGCTGGAAGCCGGGGCGGCGAAGGTGGAACTGATAGCTGATGACGAGGAACTGTTGGAGGCCGCATCCTCTTCGCTCTTTGAAAAGTATGACAGCTGCCGTATCCGGGAAACTTACGAGGATTTCTGCCGGGAAAAACAGATTGAGGATGTCTCAATCGGATTAGAGTATTTATCCAAAATAGATAACAGGACATGTGGAAATTAAAGAAAATAGAAGCTGAGAATCTCTGTGCCTTCCGCTCGCTGTCATACACGTTACGGCAAGGGGTTACGACACTGATATTCGGCGACAACCGGGACAATGAGTCCCAAAGGTCGAACGGTGCGGGCAAATCCGCCCTGCTGGAGTGTATCGCTGTCGGTATCACAGGCAGCCCGCTCCGTAAGATAAGGTCGGAAGAAATTATAAACGATGCGTCCGGGGAGTGCCGTATCGGATTACATTTCAGCAACGGCAACTCAGCGGAGGAACTGGTTGTCAACCGCTGCATTCCACGCAAAGGGGCATCCACGGTCAGTTGCACACTTTTCCGTAACGGTGCGCAGGTGACGACGGACGAGGCTGTCCAGCCTTCGGTCGATGCCTATAACCGCTATATCCTTGAAAAGTTAGGGATCACGCGCGAGGAGCTGCTCAACAACTTCATTCTCTCCAAATACCGGTATGAGGATTTTCTTTCGTCATCGGACAAGGAGAAAAAGGAGATAATCAACCGCTTTTCCAACGGTATCCTGGTGGACGAGGCCATTGCCATACTTGAGGAGGATATCGTGCCGCTCTCAGAAAAGAAGCAACAGGCGGCATTGGAACTTGCGGGACTGGACGGGCGTGTCGAGATGTTACAGGAGCAGATCCGCAAGGAAGAGGAAACCGGAGCGGAACGGGGACGTACCCGTGCGGAGCGCATCGCCTCCCTGGAAGCGGCCATCGCAGCCAAAAGGGAACAGATACGCATCGGACACGAGACGGTGGCCGGATATGAAACACGGCTTGTGGCGGTTCAGCAGGCGGATGAGGCACTGCAGTTGCTGGAATCGGGGGATACGGCACTGGACGAGTGTCTGGAAAAGATACGGGAGATGATGCCCCTCTTCCCCGATGCGAGACAGACGGACTGGAACGGGATTATCACCGGGACAAAAGAGAAGCTGCAGACGGCCGTTTCCGGGCTGTCGGATTGTGACACCTCCTTGAAACAGGCGGAACGGGAACTGGAAGAGGAGACTGAAAACTGGGAACAGTTCAAAAATAAGTATGCCGCCTTCTGTGAGGAATACAACGAGCAGTCCGGTACGGCAGCGGAGAAACTGAGGGAAACAGACATCCGCCTGCGCAATCTTGCAGGATGCATCGAAGAATTGCGTCACAAACGGCGTATTGTCTCGGCCGGTATTGACGAGCTCTCAAACAAGCTGGCCGGTTCCGTCACCTGCCCTGCCTGCGGACATAATTTCCTAATAGCGGAGCCGCAGTTTGACATTGAGGCGGGAATGAGGGAACTGAAACTACGACAGCGGCAACTCACGGAAATTAATGGCCGTATCGAAGACAAACAGGAGGAGACCGGTTCTGTGGAGCTGCAGCAGAGCCGCCTGAACCACGGCCGCCGTACCTTGGAGGCCAGACGTACCGAATGGGAACAGCAGCTGGCCGGATATGAACGTGCCGTCAGGAACGCTACCCGGAACGTGGAAGAGACGGAAAACAAACACCGGCGTATTGCAGCCGGGATTACCGCGCTGCAAAATGAGATTGAGAGCATCCGCCGTAAGGTATTCGATGAAACATTCGGATTTGTAGACGAGCGTAATGCCTCACTGAGCCGCAGCATACGGACGGAAAAGGAGGATATACAGGCGGCAGCCTGTGCCATTGACACTTTGCAAGGCACTATCAGGGAATTGAACGAGGCGGTGCCGTCCGATCTGATATCCACGCTCCGGAGCACGCTCCGGGAGGTGAGGGAAAAATCCCGCGAAGCGGCGGGACGGAAGACCGCCGTAGATGCGGAACTCCGAACATTGGAGATGCAAAGAGAACGGTTCATACAGTTCAAGACCTATCTGGCCAATACAAAAATCGAGGCACTCAGCCGTATAACAAACGAGTTCCTGCAGAATATCGGCAGTGACATACGCATCCGTTTTGACGGTTATACCGTCCTCAAAAGCGGTAAGGTCCGGGAGAAGATTTCCATTTCGCTGTTGCGTGACGGCATTGACTGCGGATCGTTCGGCAAGTTCTCGGCAGGCGAAGCGGCACGGGTGAACCTCGCAACCATCCTTGCCATGCAAAAACTCGTGAACAGTAACTGTGATGATGGCAAGGGACTGGACCTTCTGGTTCTGGATGAGATACTCGAGGCGGTTGACGAGGCGGGACTGGCTTCCATGTTCGAGGCATTGAACTCGCTCGGAGGTACCGTACTGGTTGTCTCCCACGGTAATGTTGCGGAAGGTTATCCCCATAAACTGGTAATTATGAAAGAGAATGGCGAATCAAGGATTGGAGAATAGTACCCCGGACAGGAAAGAGGTGCTTGCATTGGATATAGCTACGCATACCGGGTATTTTTCCGTGCATGAGGCCGGAACATGGAACTTTACCGAAAGCAGACGGCGCAACGGCAACAAGATGCACGGCGCATTCCGTACCGTCCTTGTCTCGTTTATCCGCGCGTATGGTATCCGGCGGGTCGTAGCGGAGGATGTGAGTGTGAACCGTTATTTCTATGACATGCGCCGGCTCTCGGAACTTCGGGGGATCCTGCTCGAAGTATGTGACAGCCTGGGACTTCCCGAACCGGAGTTTGTGAATCCGGCGGTGCTCAAGAAATGGGCGACGGGGGACGGGCACGCCACCAAGGCACAGATGGTGGTGGCATGCAAGGAAAGATACGGCATCATTCCGGTGGATGACAATGCGGCGGACGCCTGCCATCTCTTCCATTATTACATCCGCAGGCACAGGTTGTAGAACGGCACTTGCCAAGATTCGGGCGGCCTTCTCTCCGCCCGCTTTTTTTAATTGATGCTCAATGGCAGCTGACAGATTAGGACATGAGATTCATTATCAACCTTTTTTCGGTCAGTGAAAACGTGGAAAAGAAAGATGTGTTTATTGCGGTTGTACCCTCTGACGATGAATCCGCAAGACGGAGGGCGGAACTTCTCAGAAAGTATGTGATGCCGCACAAGAATCTGATATACAGCATTTGTATCAAATATACCTATAACCAGGAGGACATAGAGGATAACTATCTTGAAGCGCTGGTTAATTTCTTCAAGTACATGGACAGTTATGATCCGGCGCGTCCGGTGAAAACATGGATCTATGCCGTGACCAAGCGGCTTGTGGCGGACCTCAACAACCGCAATAAAAGCCGCATGCCCCCGGATGACAATATCGACATCTCGGAAATATCCTCCTCCCTGCCGGGCGAGGAGGAACCGTCGGAGAACTGCATGGGAATGGATAATTATCACAAGTATTACAATGATGATATCCTTTGGGCATTGGACAGGCTCAAGCCGATTTACAAAGAGGCCCTGCTTTTACAGCAGGCCGGCTATAAGATCGGAGAAATCATGGAGATAACTTACCGCAACGGAACATTGCAGACCAGAAATGTGGAGACGGTCAAGAGCCGTCTCTTTCTGGCCAAGACACAACTGCGCAAACTTTTGACACGTGATGGAGAAAAAAGAGTGGATTGACGGATGCCGGAGGCTTTTTACACGCTTGCTCCGTGCGGCAGTGTGGCCGGATTTCCAGTTCCCGTCCGGAGGAAAGGCGGACAGACAGCTTTCGGCATGTTTCGACCTGTTGTGCCGGGAAGCCGGATCTGTCAGTCCGGAACGCCTGTCCGATTTCTGCATATGCCAGGTGTATGCCCTTTCCGGATATGCCCCCTCTTATCGTGGAAAGTGGAACATTTCCCATTCGTTTGGCCGGAAGGCAGCTGACCGGTATCTTCATTCCGGAAAGGAACGCCGTTATTGGGAAGACCGGTGGCTGAAAGGTTTCGGACTGTCACGTGACAGTCTGACACAGGCAATGGAGAACCGCCGCGGGCATCCTTTCGGACGTTTCATTTACCCGGAATATGAGGAGATTACCAAACGGCGTCTGCTCTCCAGCGAGGCCGGCTATCTCGTCTGTGCGCTCTCCACATTGATGTGGACACCCTTCTCGCCGTCATGTTCCAAATGTACGAAAGCGAATCCGTGCCGCCGTAGAACAGAGGCGCGTTATCCGGAACTTTACCGGATTCGTTGTGAGGCATGGTGGAAAGAGGAGGTGAAGCCATGAGTTCCGTCAATCCGCTCAGCGCCGAGTTCCTGTATGAGCTCTATGCCACGGCGCTGTGCCAGGAGCAGCTGTGCGCTGTCCTTTCCCGCCACATGCGCAAGGAATACCTTCCGGACCGCTCATTCCAACGGGTGCAGGAGGCTATTGCCGCACATTTCAGAACCTACAAGACACCGCCGTCATATGCCGTACTGGCACAGACTTTCCATGAGGATTACGATGCCATTGAGTTGATAGATACCTTCCGGGAGTATGACGAGGGCCAGAGTCCCGAAGTGATGATCGACATGCTGGAGTCCTACATCAAGGGGGTCCGGTTACAGTCGGTCTATGCGGAAGTGGGAAAACTGTATAACGAGAACAAGCAGGACAAGGCGGAAAAGGCATTGCGCGGGTATGCCGAATGGCTGGCGGGCTTTACACTGAAGAGTACCTCGTTCATTGATGTGGCGGAGACCTTTACGGAGCGCTTCCAGCGGAACCGCCGCCGTGAGGAGGAAGAGGAACGCTCGGCATCACCACGTGTGTCCCGGTTCTATATCCCGTTTCTGGACGCGCTCAATGCCGGACGCAACCTGCGGGGGCAGCTGACCTGCTTTCTTGCCAGTACCGGTGTGGGGAAATCCCATATCGCCAAATGGATAGGTGTCAGGGCGGATATCGACGACGGGCTGCATGTGCTGCACTTCCAGCTGGAGGGGTCCGAGGAGGAAGCATTGAACGCCTATTCGGGAGGGCTGGTTTCCAAGAACGCCTATTATTACGAACGGGGAAAGATCTCGGATACGGAGATGCGCCATCTGGAAAAGCTGGTGGCATCGTATGCCGGCAGCATCACGGTACGCAGTTATCCGCGTTTCAACGCCCAGGTATCGACGCTTGACATCAAGAACGGAATCTCGGAATACCGCAAACTCAAAGGTCACAATCCGGACATCGTCATCGTCGATTCGATGGATCTGCTGACAGACGCCAACCGCCGTTCATGGGGTGCCGACCATGAACGCGCAAAGCGTATCGCCGTGGCCAATGACCTCAAGGACCTGGCGGCGGACGAAAAGGTATGGATGGTCGTGACATATCAATCGACCATTGAAGACCGCGAGTGGCTGAATGACGAAAGGAATGTACTGACAGAGTACAACTGTTCGGAGGCCAAGGGGCTGGCACGCCCATGCACGCACCTTATTTCACTCAACCAGTCATCGGCCGAACGCAAGGAGAACGTGATGCGCCTGCATGTGGCCAAGAGCCGCTTTTTCAAAAAGGGCGATACCATCAAAATAGCGACGGACTATGACAACGAGGTGTTCTATGACGGGCAGAGGACACTTTCATTACTACGGTAAAGAATCCACTATTCCTTTTTTGGAAGAAAGAGTGGTGTCTGAAGAGGCATTGGTAGACTTCTTGTCGATTTGTTTTTGTATATGGTACACATGTTGAGAAGACGAATCTTCGTAAACTTCAATGTCTGTTTTTCTTGCTTTTTGAATTGTCTCGAGTGGTATATGGTTTGTATTTGCCTTTGATGGTCGAATACAAACCAATATTGCCATTGCCAAGATTAATAAAAGTAATGTTATAAAGTAAGGATTTTTAAAGTTTTGCAATTTCCACACACTTTCTTTATCTGGATTTGCAATATTATATACGCAAAACACAAACACCAATATCCCGGTCATAAATGTTATAGAAAATAACATAAAATCAAAAATATCTATTGCAACTTTCTGCGTACCAACCAAAGAAGATACAAAAGCGATGAACGTTCCTAATAATCCGACTAATTGTAGCGTCCGCCCCCGTTCTTCTTTTATTGTTGCTATAGCACCTGTAATCTTTCCGGATAATTCTTCAGATTTTTTTATAGAATCCTCTATCGCGTCTCCTTCAAATGTCCTAAATTCCCTATTATATTTTAAGAAAAAGTTTTCCAGAAATTGCATATTTACAGGAGAATACCCTTGTGATGCAAAGAATATATATTGCTTGGTTTGTTCTCTGTCATAATTCTGCAATTCTGCCGGAGAAAGATACACTTTAATCACTTTCTTGTCTTCTACCGAGCAATATGAATACTCAAAATATGAACGAAATCTTCTCGGGGCATCTTTTTCATTTTTATATGCTATGATGAAAAGCCTTAAGCAGTTAAGTAATTTTCCATAAGTATATATTACTCTATGTTCCCTATTTACACTGTTCTTGAGATAGTTATATAACCATAATATCGATTTTACCAATGTAGAAGGTGATACACACTTAAATGCCGTAATATCTGAATGTTCTTGAACAAAACTTTCAATTCCTTGGATTATACTTTGGGGATCAGCATTGTTCTTTATAAGGTAATAAAGCCTATTATTTGTAATATAAGCCGAAACCCCTTCATCTATATTTTCGTTATACTTTTTAATAAGACTACACTCAGGATAGCGGCTATTATCTTTACGGCAATTTTTTAAATCATCTTGGAATTTATCCTGTGTTGAAATATCATTTTTAGAATCATGTTTATATAATACATAGAATATATCTTTAGTATAGTCTTTTGCATATTGGGAATATTGCTCAATAATTGAATTAATTTCAGGATTGGTAAGAGGGCTATAGCCAAAACATATTTTAGGACCTGCCGGCGCTTGCTGTTCCATCATTTGTTTTGACAATACACAGGCCTTGAAAATTAATGCCTCTATTACATTGTTTAATATTTCCAAGGCATTAACATCAAATGCTTGTTCAAGAAATATGGATGTTCTGCGAGCTAAAGTTGCTTTTGTTGGCGATAAACTTTTTTTTAGTTTGTCAAATGCATAAATAAAATTTATCAACTTAGACAGGTTACTTTCTGATGCGATGTATCGAATATCTATAACGGTGATATCAAAAAGCAATTGTGTCAATTTTATCAATGGTTGTAAATGTTCTGTTTTGACATATTTACCAGGAATTGAATCTATGATCAGATCTTGGTCCAGTTCAAAATGGACTTCGTAAAGCCCACCGTTGTTCTTTGGATTTATTCTATTTACAAATGTTGCTATTGCCGAAGAAATATCAGAATAGCAATTAATAAAGGCTGGTAGTATTCTTTCATCAAGATCATCTTTTTTGTCTTCCCATGCCCTAATTATATCCTTATAACCGGAAACAATATAAAATTCTCCAACCGCAACGGATTTCCATAAATAAGTAAAAAACAAAAAAGTTATAGCGTCACAATAGCTGTAAAAATCAGTTTTATTATGCATATATGTGTAAGCAACACAAAATTCTCCAAATGAACGTTTAAGCAGTGCTGCCAAATCTTCATCGGAGAAGGTATCTTTTTGGAGCTCTTGCCCTTCAACTTTATTTTGTTTCTTTTTTTCTTCCCAAATCCTTAATGCTGCAATTATACTATACTGCCCAGGGATATTGGTCATTTCTTGCTCAAATCTTTGATCCTGAGATAAATCTACAAAAAAACTTTTTTTCTCCTTGTCGTATTTCTTGGATTTGCCATCGTCCTTAAAGGAAAAGTCAAAGTCTTTATTCTCAGGAAAACTAAATTGTAATATTGAAGATTCATTTACGCTTAAAACCCTTTTCAGTATACTTAATTGTTCTATGTTTTTGATACCATAACCATTCAATGTTTGCAATACAAAAAATTTGTATGATTCTATCTTGCAACCAACAATATTATTATATACTTCCTGAGCTTCTTCTATGTAAGTCTTTTTCATATAATATTTGTGTTTTATAAAAAAAGGTGTCATAAGACACCTATTATTAACCTATATTGGGCATAGTATGATTTTACATTGCTGATCTTAATAAAACATATTGTTCATATTCCCGTTGAAGATCTTGCAGCGTAGTACTCATTTCCTTATTAGCCTCATACATGAATGTTTCTTTCCACAATGGGAGATTGTGGGTTAAATCCACAAGCTTATCCCTATCCATGAAAAGTTCTTTTTTCATATTTTGTTGTAATCCCAAAACAGCATTGTCAATCAAATGAATAATCTTTTCATATCTATCTCTGTATTTGGGCGGAATCAAGCATTGGGTCTCTGACATTTGTTCTTGAAAATGCCCTTCTTCATATCTAAATCCGGGAATAATGTCTAATGCATTATAAATATGAAGGAGTACAGGTCCGTTGGGCAATGCACTGAAAGCGCCAAAAAACTCAAATAGATTATTCTGATTTATGCGTATATTTTCTCCTTGCGGTTCTTCTAAATTAGTCAAACTCTCTAAGCATAAACAATAGAGCAATTTCATAATTCTTGTATTAGAGAATGATTGTAATATTTCTTTTGAAGGCATCGCATTGCCATTGGAAACAGTCATCTCTCGATGAATTTCTACAAACCTCCCTAAAATATAGCTAAACAGAAATAGCTTATCATTTGCTTTACACATAGTTTTAAACTACCAACAAAGCAGGCACATACTTTATTGGTTTTTAAGTCGTTACACAATAATCCAATGTGCCAATGGACAAAACAGTTCGCAAAGATAGGAATTTTCTTTGAAATTCCAAAACTTTATAAAGATTATTTGTTTGATTATCATAATTTTAGCATCACTAATGTATTTGTCTTAATTAACAAAGTCGACACTATAACATTGTTCGTTGAAGGGCAGAACAATCATTTATAATTAGTCAATTTATAGAATGCTCAAACTTTATTATGACCGGCAGTACTATACCTTAGTATGGAACTGTCTGTACAGGAATATCAATATCTGGTTTCGGAGATAACCCGTGAGACGGGGGCCAAACGGGACGGGAGCGGCAAGAACCTTATCGTTCCGCGCTGTCCGTTCTGCGGCAAGCAGGGCGGTAAGTTCGGTATCTATATCGGTAAGGAAACCGTCCGCCACAGACCGTTCATGGCACACTGTTTCTCCTGCGGGGCGTCCACCCGTACACTTGCGCAGTTATTGGAGGCTATCGGACGCATGGACCTGATGGTTTCCGAAACAACAGATATCTCGGCACCGCTGAACCTGCACCTGCTGGAACCTGACGAGGCGGAAGATATAGACGATGAACTGGTCCCGTCCGGACTGCCGGACTTCTATAAACGGACTTTCCGCCACCCATATCTGAAACAGCGCGGATTCCGCTTCGATGACTATGAATATTTTCCTGCCGGAATAACCGGCAGGCTCAATCCGCGGTATGCCGACTATGTAATTTTCCCGGTCATCGACTGCGGTATGGTTGTCGGATATGTTTCACGCCATACCTGGCCAAAAGAGGAGATAGACACCTACAACCGTAAAACGAAATACAAAGGTGAATACAAGATACTTCGTTATCGGAATTCCACAGAGAACGACTTTTCCAAACTTCTTTATAACTATGATGCCGTCCGCAAGGACGGTACCGATACGGTCATCGTTGCAGAGGGCGTTTTTGACGTCATCGCGCTGACGCGAAAACTTGAGCTTTACGATAACCCGCATATTGCCGCCGTAGCGACTTTCGGAAAGAAAATTTCCGATGTGCAGATTTACAAGCTGCAATCGAAGGGCGTGAGGACCGTGGTTATTGGATATGACGGTGATGCCGTCGAGGCGGTCAAACGGGCTGCGGAACGGCTGAGGCCCTACTTCGAGGTGTTCATCGCAGATATAGCGGATGCCGATAAAGACTGGGATGAACTGGCGGAAACGGAGGTCTACGGCATCTTTGCCTACCGTCTGCTGTCTGTCCTTGAATACAAACTCAAAAAAGTACAGGAAAGATGATACAGGAACTGCTCGCATGGCTTGACACACAACGGATTTCTTATATACCGGTTGACACGGAGGTGGTGGACATACCCGGGTTCGGACGGCTGTTCACGGCTGACCTGTCAGGTGTGGAATCCATTTTCCGCAGTGACGGCGATAAACTTGTCTTCAATCTGATGGAGAATCCGGCAGTATTGATGGAGGAGGGAATCTACCATGTGGCTTTTCCGTTCGGATATAACTGGTACTATTACGACCTTCGGGAAGAATTCCGTTTCAATCTGTTGAAATACATCGGCCGTCCCGGGCCTCCGGTACATGACATTCCGTTTGTGAATCTTGGTGTCCATACTTCTTACGAACTGCTGAACGCCTGTGGTTCCCTGGAGGATTTATGCCGCAAGGCAAAATGGTCAGGACATACGGCGGTCGGCATTTGTGACCGTAATACAATGGCCGCCACACTCAATTTCCAAAAAGAATGTGCCAAAAACGGGCTGAAACACATCTTCGGCTACTCGCTGACAATGATTCATGAAGAAGAAGCCGTAAACCTGAAAATATATGCCTTGAACAATGAGGGGCTCCACAACCTGCTGCGTATCCAGTCCGCCGTGATGGTGGTTTCGGAAAACAATACAATCCGTTATGAACAGCTGCTGATGTATGCCGCAGGGTGTGTGCCGGTCTTTGCCACCCGCTCTGTCTATTGGATGGCCGGACACCCTAAGCAGGTGGAACGGATCCGGAAAGGGGCCGAAGCGGTTTATTACCAGATAGACGCCAACGAATATAAGGCGGACCGTATTGACCGGGAGCAGCTGGAAGCCCTTAAATATTATTTCTGTAATTGCTATGATACCGAAAGGGATCTGTTTACAGTAGAACCGATCCTCCTGCCGGATTGCTATTATATGGACAAAGATGATGCCGCTTCCAAAATTATAGTGAATAAAATTGCTGCAGGAGCCGCACACGAACAGAGCGGGGAGCAATATTTCAAAACGGCGGATGAACTGTATGACACGCTCCGTCCGCTTTTTTCCGAGAAATGGGACTTCGATGCCCTGTTCGGGCGTATGTGCCGCCCTACGGTGGAGATTGCAGAACGGGCGGAAGCCGTGTTCGAGACCGGACGGATGTTCATGCCCGAATACCGTATGCGTCCCGAAGAAGTGGAACGGTACGGCAATCGCCGCACGATGTTCCTCCGGCTGCTTGATGAAGGGTTGAAACGAAAAGTTCCGGATATGGAACGCTACCGGGAACGGCTGGACGAGGAAGTCTATATCATCGAGTCAACCGACAACGTGGATTATTTTCTTGTACAGTGGGACATGGTGCGTGAGGCGCACCGCCGGGGCATTGCAACCGGTATCGGGCGTGGCTCCGCCGGCGGATCGTTGGTCTCCTACCTGTTGGGCATTACCTCCATCGACCCGCTGAAATACGACCTGATTTTCTCACGTTTTCTTGTTCCGGAACGCTGCGGACTGGTTTGGAAAAACGAGATAACGGTACTGGCTCCGGACATTACGCTTAACAAAGGCGAACAATATGTGGAGATACAATCTGAAAATAAGACTTATCGTCTCTGTGCGGATGCCCGTTTGAGGATTCTCCGCGGCGGGGAAGAAAAAACAATATATGCCGATGAATTGATTTGCGGTGACGAAATTCTTTTTGACCGCCGAGATTGTTTGTGGAACTTAAAGGAACTCGAAACCCATGAATCCGACTTACGAACACCGCCGTCCCTATGACGGCTGCGACCTTTACCGGGGTGACGCCCTCGAGGTGCTGCCCCTATTGGCAGGGCAGGGCATCGTTGCCGACATGGTATTGTCAGACCCGCCATATGGTACGACACACTGCCGCTGGGACGCCGTGATAGATATTCGGGGGATGTGGAATGCCATACAAGGCGTTTCTGCCCCCGGAACTCCCATACTGCTGTTCTGCCAGCATCCTTTTACCAGCATATTAGGCTGTTCCAATCTTGAAAAGCTGCGTTATGAATGGATCTGGGAGAAGACACAGGCGACAGGTTTTCTCAATGCCGGGCGTATGCCGATGAAAGCGCACGAGGACATTCTCGTGTTCTATGACAGGCTGCCCAAATACAACCCCGTCAAAACGGACGGGCACCGGTGCAAGATCGTAATGGCCGACCACCGGCGCAAGTGTGACAGCGGGGAGATATATCGGAAGCATGACAATTACCGGGACTACATCTCCACGGAACGCTATCCGCGCAGTGTATTGAGATTCAAGACGGACAAGCAGAGGTCCTGCCTGCACGCAACACAGAAACCGGTTGCCTTGCTGGAATATCTGATACGCACCTATACCGACGAGGAGGACCTCGTCCTTGATTTTGCGATGGGCAGCGGCAGTACTGCTGTCGCCTGCAGGAACATGGGACGGCGCTTCATAGGCGTGGAGATAGACCGGGATATTTTTCAAACAGCATATAACAGAATAGCCAATGACTGACACCCGGGAAATCTGGGTGGATATCAAAAATTATGAAGGGAAGTATAGAATCAGCAACAAGGGGCGCATCAAGAGTCTGGAACGGCAGGTATCGCATGGCGGTATCACCTGGACACAGCCTGAACGGATCATGAGCCATTGGTGCGGGACCACCTCATATTACGACTGTGTGCGGCTTTATAAGGGAGGCGTCGGGACAAAATTCTCCGTACACCGTCTCGTGGCACAGCACTTCCTTCCGGAATGGAATCCAAAGTTGGAAGTGAACCATATTGACGGTGACCGATACAACAACACCGCGGACAATTTGGAAATGTGTACGCACCAACAGAATATGGAACACGCCATTGCGGGCGGGCTCAAACAGGATTATGGAGAGAAAAGTGTGAACGCCAAACTGACGAACGCACAGGCGGAAGAGGTACGGGTGAAGTATTTCTCCGGCAAAGTCTCACAGAATACCTTGGCAAAACAGTACGGCGTCAGCCGCCAGACGGTAAGCGCCATTGTTCGATATAAGAAGTATATAAGATGAAAGTGACTCACATTAAAATCAGGAAAGCGGATACCCCTTTGACTGTCATGGATTCGTTCGTTGACAGAGGGCTGACGGAAGGCGGACACGCGTCCTTGCCCGATATCGATGTCGATTACGCTTCCGACCGACGGCAGGAGATCAAGGACTATCTGGAAGAACGTTACAATGTGGATGGCCGCCAGCGTGTGTTCTCGGCTGGAACCTTTACAACCATGAAGCTCAAGGCAGCATTGAAGGATGTGGCGCGTGTGCACCGCGTGCCGCATGCCATCGTGAACTATATCACAGCCATGATAGATGACGGTACGGACTGGACGGGGCTGTTCATGCAGGCGACGACAAACAGGAAACTGCGTGAGTTTATCCAGACCTATCCGGAAGTCATTGAAGATGTGCGCGGGCTGCTCGGACAGCCCAAGGCCGCATCCATACATGCTTCCGCAATTATAGTGACACCTGATGCCCGGGACGGCAGGCAGGCCGAGTGCTTCGATTACCTGCCTGTCCGAAAGATGGACGGTGCATTGGTGTCGGAATTCGACGGCTACTCGGTCGATGAGATCGGGCTGCTGAAGGAGGATGTGCTGGCGACAAAGGAGCTCGCCAAGCTCAGCGCCGTCATCGCATTGGCCAACAGTCATTTCGGACAGGAACTGTCCATAGAACGTATCACACAGGAGATGCTGGAAGATGACAAGACGTACCGGCTGCTCGCTGAAGGCAACACACAGAATGTTTTCCAGTTCTCTTCACCCGGCATCACCCGCTTCATTCAGGATGTGCGGCCAAAGTGCATAGAGGACCTGATCGCCATCAACGCCCTGTACCGTCCCGCCACGCTCGACATCGGGGCCACGGAGGATTATATCCGTTTCCGGCGGGGGGAAGTGGCGCCGGTCTATGACTACGGCTGTTACGAAGCGACGAAGAACACGTTCGGAATAATGTGCTATCAGGAGCAGTTCATGTCCATAGCCCACACACTCGGCGGCTTTGACCTCGGCAAAACCGACCTGTTGAGAAAAGCCATCGGCAAGAAGAAGGCGGATCTGATGGCTACGCTCAAGGCCGATTTCATCGCGGGGGCTGTCCGCAATGGCTGCCCGGACTATGAAGCGGAAGAAATCTGGCACAAGATAGAGGTGGCCGGAAAATATTCGTTCAACCGTTCCCATGCCGCAGCCTATGCCCTGACCGCCTACTGCGGGGCTTGGCTCAAGGCCAATTACCCGTCGGCATTCTATACCGTAGCATTGCAATGGGCGGATGACAAGGAAATTCCCCCGCTGATGGCGGAGATGGAACGCTGCTCGTCAGCCAAGATCGTGCCGCCGGACATCAACCGCTCGGGAACGGAGTTCTTTACCGACTACGCCACCGATGAAATATTCTGGTCGCTTACCCGTATCAAACAGGTGGGTGTCAAGACGGTGGAACACATCGTTACGGAACGTGACCGAGGCGGGGCGTATACCGGCATTGAGAACTTCATACACCGCATTTTCCGTTACAAGCTCAAAAAGTACAGCTATTGGGATGACCCGGACAACCCGGAGGAGGCGGTGAAAGTGCCCGTGAATGCCCGTCATGTCAAGCACATGGTCCTTGCCGGATGTTTTGACCGCGTGGAAAATGTCGGGGCGGTTACCGAACGCTGCGCCCTGCTCGAACGTGCCGCCAGGGAACTGGGATTTTCTCTTTCCGAAAAAGACTTCCCCCTGGATATGCGTGAGAGGCATTTCTTCTGGTCTCAACAGCAGATTGCCGTATCGGGCATCGGCAATATTGATTACTGGCGCATCTTCGACAACTCGGAAGCCCGCAGGCAGGTCAGGGGAAAAGCCTCTTACCTGCCACTGGACGAGGTGGCACTGGATGAGAACGACGGCCGGAAGGTAACGGTCTGCGTCACGGTTGTGGAGGTTGCGGAGCATACTTATAAGGACAGAGAAACGGGAAGCCGGAAACGTTTCGCCAAGCTCACGCTCTCGCAGAACAACCGCATTACGGAATGTGTCTGCTGGAACGACTACTACATGGAACATCGCACCGAGATACAGGCCCTCAAGGGCCGGGTGGTCATTCTCACGGCTGTCGTCCGTTACAGTGATTATAACGGATGCAATATGCTCCAAACCTATAAGAACTCAATGTTATTCATTCAATCCTAAGACATGACACCAAAAACAGAACAGAAAGTATACGTGGGGATCGGGATGGATTTTGAAACCGGCGGTCTGGACTGCCGTGAATGCGCCTGTACCCAGATCGCCCTGCAAGCCGTCCGTTTCGACACCTGGCAGGTGTTCGACCATTGTCAGGCGTATATCGCCCCCTATGGCAAGGCGGATGCCGGACTGCCCCGTCGCAAAGTGTTACGAACCCGCCACGAACAGGCGAAGGAAGCCGGGGTTGTCCCTATGAAATATGAGCAGACGGCATTGGACTATTCCGCCATCACTATGGAAATGTTACGTACACAAGGGGTGGATATGAAGACGGCGGCCGGAGAAATCATCGCCTTCGCCAAACGTAGCGCCTTGTCGAAAGGCAACCAGTGTAAACCCATACTGATCGGACAGAATGTCACTTTTGATATCGGTTTCTTACAACAATTGATGAACTATGCCGGACTGGTTGCCGAGTTTGAAAAAACTTTTGCCGGAACGAAGGACTATTACGGTAATTTCCAGCCCCACTATATCGATACGCTTACAGTAGGGAGGCTGGCATTTGCAGCCGATCCGGAAGTGACTTCTTACAAATTGGAGCTGATCGCCTCCCGATTGGGAGTGGAATTGAATGATGCACATGATGCGGCTGCCGATGTAACGGCCACACTTGACATACTTGGTATCTATACCTCCCGGTTACGTCATGCGGGCGGGGAAGCAATCACAATACAGGCAAAAGAGAAAACCCGTAAACACTTTAAAATATGATGACGGATATCAATAAAAAAGATGCGGAAGACATTCAGCAGGGCCCGATTCCGGAAACCATCACGTTTCATACTGCAGACCGTATGACATATGGGGCATTAGGCTATGACGGCAATGAACTTATGGCGTTTATATCGGGCTATGACCTTGAAATTAAGTTCAATTTGCGGATTATAAATTCACTGGCGGATGCCGAGGCATGTGCCGACGCGCTGGCACAAGTGTTTTATGAGGCACTGATGGAACAATTAATTAATGAGAAAGCGGATTTTGTAAAACCTCATCACTGGAAACCCGCTACTCTTTCAGAAAAAGAAGGAAATGAAATCAGACAAGATAATGGACATGCTGGATAAACCGGAAGGAAAGCCGCTTACAGAACAGGAACTGCAATTTTGCAACCTCTATGTGAATGGCGGCCTGGAATATGCGGGACGACCGAAGAAATGTTTCGTGGAAGTGTTTGGGGAGAATGCGGTAAAGAATCCTAATGCTTCCGCCAACTACCTGATGAACAAGCCCCATGTATTGGCACACATCAGGACATTGCTGTCTTCGGAGCGCTTTGAAATGGAAACAATGGCCGTGAAACTGCAAGTGACCGAAACCCTCAAAGCCGTCATGGACGAGGCGGCCACTTCGGACTATACGGACCGTTTCGGAGTCCCCCTCTCTCCTGCGGCACTTAGGGCCGTGTCGGTCAATGCCGCCAAGGCGCTGATGGAAATTTTCCCCATCAGGCACAAGGAAGAGAGCCGCCTGCGCATTGAGGGTAATGACGGCAATGTGATTTTTAATGTAATTGTACCCCAAAAAACGACAGAAGATGACCAGAGGGAAGCATAAGATTGACAAACAGGAGATAGCCTGGTGGACTTATCTGGCAATCATGGTCGCATTGATTGTCTATGGATTTTGGGATAGTGCGGCGGCAGAACTCCTGCTCAGGGCTATCAAGGACGCATACACTCTTTTAATGGAATAATTATATGGAACAATTCAAGGAATTTGTAATAAAGTACTTCAAGATTATTGTAGTGGTACTATCGTTTTCACTGACACTGTACATACAACATATCAACAACACGGCGCAGATTGCCAAGTTGGAAACGAAATGTGCCGGTATGGAGACCGAAATCAAAAACCAGTATGACCGTATTAACGCCATGAAACTGGACAAGTCTGTTTTTGAGGCCACCATGATGCAACTCAATACGGTACAGAACGACCTGCACGAAATTCGTGCGGACATTCGTGAGCTTCTCAAATGCCAGGGAACGCACAAATAGGATCATAGAACATAACCGTCATGATTAAGAACTCATATGTTATTATCATCGCCTCGCCCAAACTCTCACAAATAAGATTGGACGAGGTGATCGGCCGCCGTGGACTGCTCGTGGAAGACCTGTCACAGAACCGGGAAACGAACCGGGGCGGCCTTGTGTTGCTGGAAGAAAGTTATCTGGATGAATTCCTGTGGTTCATCCCCGAAGAATCCATATCTTATGAATAGACTGAACAAAGTATTTTTGAGTGTCATGCTGTTACTCGTAAGCATTGTCTGGCTACAGTACCGCCGCATGGAGCGTCTTACGAAAGAGCGTGACCGTTTTAGCATGAACAATACCGCACTGCTTTCTGATATAAAGCGGATACAATCCGACTCCGCGACAATGGCGCTCGATGTCAAAGTACTGAGGTTGACCATGGACGAGTATAAGAAATTCCGTACCAAAGATACTGAGAAAATCAAGGAACTCGGAATGAGAATCAAACATCTTGAAGCGGCGGCACGGCATGAGGTCGAGGTACAGGCTCCGATAGATGCCGTTATCCGTGACACTTTCATTGTCCGTGATACAATTCCTTTGTTACGGCAAAAAATTGAAATGACAACACCGTATATAAAGTTGACAGGTTTTATTGAGAAGAACCGTCTCACAGGGGATATCAGAATGCCCGTAACGCTTAATCAGGCCATTTGGATAGAATACAAAGGGTGGTGGTTCTGGAAACGGGCCAAAGCCATCCACCAGATGATCTCAAGTGACAATCCTTATGCAGAAATAAAATATTCGGAATATATCCAAATTGAGAAATAGTCTCTCTGCCCAAAAGAGAGACAACCCACCCTATCTGATAAAGCATGACAACAGATAAGTGTGAAATACAAAGTTTATTTAGGGATTTGCAAAACACCCTTCTTCAAGAAAAGAACAAGTGTTGAAAAATGCTCTCACCTTTCCCATATGGGTAAGGAACCCCCAAAAACACTAACATTAATATCACAAAAATAATCGTGATAACAGCTATGCCCCAACGTACTAAAGCGGGGGGAATCGTACCGATAATGTTACGTACCTTTTCTGACCGGAGTTCAACCTGATCGGAACCATTGTTTCTCTCTATTTCCATGTTAATTGCCTAATTCAAGTTGGTTTTTCACTAAATTATAATATATGCCCTGCCTTTCTATAAGTGAGGCATGATTTCCTATTTCCACCACTTTACCATTGTCAAGTACGATTATCTGATCGGCGTTTTTTACTGTTGAAAGCCGGTGGGCAACAACGATGACTGTGCGTCCTTTATAAAACCCGTTCAGGTTTTCTACAATAGCTTTCTCGTTTTTGGCATCAAGAGCATTGGTCGCTTCATCAAGAAAGATAAAATCAGTTTTTTTATAAACCGCACGCGCAATAAGAATACGTTGTTTTTGCCCCTGACTCAATCCCATACCATCCCTACCGATTTGAGTGTTGTATTTTAGAGGAAGTCCCATTATATAATCATGAATATTGGCTATTCGTGCAGCCTGTTCCAGACGCTCCACATCTATATCACCATCATCCACTGCAATGTTTCTTGCTATTGTTTCTGAGAAAATTATTCCGTCCTGCATGACTACGCCACATTGCCTACGCCACCATTTTAAATTATAATTATCAAGATTTCTTCCGGCTATGAGAATATTACCTGCCATCACTGGATAATAACCTAATATAAGTTTTATCAATGTAGTTTTTCCACTCCCACTTGCTCCTACAATAGCGGTCACTTTTCCTTCAGGAATTATGAAAGATATACCTTCAACCGTTTTTTTCAGAGCATGCGGGTCATATTTAAAATCCACATTATCAATGACTATCGATTTGTCAGTTCTGTCTGCAAATCCAATATGTTGACGTTCGCATGTTTCTTCACTTTTTCTTTCATGAATTTCATTAATGCGTTCCAACGAGATTCTCACATCCTGTAGTGAATAAATGAATGACATCAGCTGCTCCACCGGTGAATTGAGTTGTCCTACAATATATTGTACCGCAAGCATTGCCCCTAATGTGATATTGCCATTAATTACGGATGTCGCAGCCATTACTGTTATAAGGATGTTCTTTACCTCATTGATAAAAATGCTTCCCGCTTCCTGCATCTGTTGCAATTTAAGGGATTTCATCTGCACTTTGAACAGGTCGGCCTGTACATCCTCCCATTCCCAGCGGCGTCTGCGTTCGCAATCTTGTAACTTTATTTCTTGCATTGTTGTAATGAACTGATAGGTTTTGCTTTGGCTTATTGCCTGCTGCTCAAAAAGTTCATAATCGATCACCTTACGCCGTTTTAGGAACGTGGCGATCCATGCTCCATAAAGAAAACTGCCTAAAAGGAATACTCCAAAGATTATCCTGTTATAAATAAAGAGTACCATTCCGAAAACAACAAAACTCAATAGACTAAACAATGTACTAAGTAACTGTGAAGTAAGGAATGATTGTACCCGGTTATGGTCGTTCATGCGTTGAAGCAAATCCCCCATTAATTTGGTATCAAAAAAGGACATTGGCAACTTTAATAATTTAATGAAGAAATCACTTACAAGTGAGATATTAATGCGCATAGAGATATGTAACAGCAACCAACGTCTGATAAAATCAGTCGCTGTCCGTCCAATGACAATCAGAAGCTCACCCAACAGAACTAACCAAATAAATCCGATGTCCCTGTTAGTTATGCCGATATCAACAATGGATTGTGTAAGGAAAGGCATGATCAATTGCAATATGCAACCTACCAGCAGCCCTAATAAGATTTGAATGAGATGCTTTCTGTATTGTCTCAGATAACCATATAAAAAACGGAAAGAATGCTTTTCCTTCTCGGAAGAATTTATTTCCCAAAAATTCCCTGTCGGTTCGAAAAACATTGCTATGCCTTTTTCCTCCCTTTGCGATTGTGTATTCAACCATCCTTTTTTAAATTCTCCTTCAGTATATACAATTTTCCCTTTGCCGGGATCTGCCACATAATAGATATTTCCTTTCTTCCTTTTATTTATTTTGTAAAGTACTACAAAATGATTCTGATTCCAAAAGATGATGGACGGCAGGTCCACTTGTTCCAGCTGCTCCACTGTTGCACGCCCGCAAACGGTATGTAATCCCAGTTTTTCGGCAGCCTGACTTATGCCAAGCAAAGATATGCCTTCATTGGTGGCAAAGCATATATCGGAAAGCTGGGCAAGGGTATATTCCTTACCATAATATTTACATACCATTTGCAGGCAGGCTATGCCGCATTGCATGGCATCATGCTGGAAATATAGTGGAAATTGAGACATATTTCTAATTTTGATATACTGTTGTTTAAAGTTTAAACTGCAATTACTTTTGACCAAATCTTGATGTATCCACTTCCTTAAACTTCTTCTCTTTGTAACCTCCGAATTTATATCTGAAAGAAACTGTTAAAGTACGGCTGTCCGGTCTCAGGAGCATATCCATGTGCTGGCTTTTATATCTGGTTTTCACATCAGGCATGGCGCTATTGAACAAATCTGTACCCTTTACACGAATTTCCGCCTTGTCTTTTGCAAAGCTCCACTTCAGACCTGCGTCCAGACTCCAGATTCTACCTAAATCGTAAATGCCTTGGATAGAAGGGGTCATATACATGGCTGCCAATTCTAATTTAATATTCGGCTTGGAGGAAATATTGATAGCGTTATCCAGACGTGAATATAGCGTCCACTTGTTCCGTTTGAAGGATAAGTCATAAAAGTCCTTGCATTTTGACGAATTGTTATAGCCGTTCAGGACTATTCTTGAATCAAAAATATTTCCAATATTAAAAGGAACCACGATGTTTAATCCTATCATTTGCTTATAGTTCCAATTAAGTGTCTTATATATCAGGGCCAGCCTATCTGATGACAGGTAACCTAACTGTTCGAAATGGTCAGGTTCATAGTCATAGTATAAAAGAAATTGATACTTGCTTTTTAAGACATATATCAACTGGGCTGAATAGTCTTTTGATGGCTTCAGATATGGGTTACCATGAATCTCCGTATATCCGTTCAAATATCCGACCGATTCCTGCATATCCCAATAATCCGGATAGGATTTATCTGTAGAGAATGAAAACTGGAGGATATGTGAGGGAGAAGGCACATACGTAAGGTCAAGTGTAGGATAAACAGCCCAGTTGTCATACTTGGCCAGCTTATAATACTCTCCAATAACAGAGAATGACATGGAAAAAGTCTCCGTGAAACTTTTATCGAATCCGGCATAGGCATTATATGTATATTCTTTAATGTTGCTGTCTGTGTTCGACCCCGTCATGTCGGTTTCAGTTCTTGAATTATATTTCTGCATATTATAATCTGTTGCATACGTGAATTCCGCTCCATAATTAAATGACCAATCCTTGGCAAACTCATGGCTTTTGTCCGCATATACTTTTATCCGGTCAATCTTTTGTTTTGAATCTGAAGTGAAATCGTTGATCATTCCGTCTGTTCTGCTATCTTGGAAATCCTGATAGAAAAGTGAATTATAATGTGTATAGTCCACTCCCGCATTGAAATTATTATGTGAAGAATAATTCAGACTCATATTGTGCATGGAATTTTCGAAATCCTTGTTATTGGTAGAATTGGAAAAGCTGCCAACAGAATTCTCTGTGCTTTTTCCATCAGGGCTTAAAACTGCTGTGTAAGCCAGGCTAAGTTTGTCCTCGTTATTGAAAGTGTACTCTCCTCCCAAACGTATGTTATGCGCAAGATCCTTTTTTGTTCCTCTATTGTACTGTTCTATTTCATAAACCTTATTATCCAACTTATGTAAAGTCGCCAAATCAAGTTGTGTCTTACTTTTAGTTGCTGACAGTGAATACAGAAAGTCCACGGATAATTTGGGGGAAGAGTACGACAGATTGATCCCTCCCTGACCGTTTGTAAAATGCCTTTGAATATACGAACCGTTAATTTCTCCCTGTAGAAATGGATTCTCCGTTTTTTTCTTTTGGGTGACAATATTGATTGCGGCACCTCTGACATGGTATTTTGCAGGAGCGCTATACATAACCTGTATTTTTTCAATATTTGAAACCGGAGTGCTTTTCAGCAACTCATAAAGTTGTGCATTGCTCATGGTTGTCGGTTTACCGTCGAGTATTATAGATACTCCATTGGCACCGGCCAAGGTTATTGAACCATTTTGTTCCACTACTCCTGGAAGTTGCAGAATGGATTCATAAGCATTGCTGATTACCTTTTTTTCTGCCATTCTATTCATATCATAGCTTAAAGCCCCATCTTCAACCTTAACTTGTGGACGTTCCCCCTTTATGACGACCTCGTTCAATGTATAATCCTGTTCTTTCATTGTGAGAGTTCCAATATTAGGGGTATATCCGTTAACTTGTTGTGTAACAAATAACAGGTGTTGCAAGATCAGACGATATTTTTCAGGTGCGTTTTTGATTAAAAACTGACCTGTAGAATCTGTAATAGCGGCATCAACAAAAACTGAATCTATCGTCTGCGCAACAACAGTAACGGCCTCTATCGGCTCATTTCTTGAATCAACGATTTTGCCTGTGATGGTCTGTGCATTTGCTGCCACACCTAAAAACAAGACAAACGCCAATGCTATCAATCCTCTTCTCATTAACATGTCTCTATATTTTTAATAATTATACATTTAACTAACCAATAAAGCCTCATGGCATTTATTATCTATCCGCATGGAAGAATTTGTATTTACTCCGTATTGCCGTAGGTTGATAGTCTTATGAATGTCCAAAACAGTTACAATCTCTGTCTTATTATCATTGCAATACAACAACCCTTCTTTTTCTAAGTTGAGAATTACTTCCGGCAATGTTTCTCCTTCTTTTGATTTTTTATTACCCAACTTCCTTGTTATCTGTTCAATAGATAACACTTCGGAATCACATAACTGCAACACTTCCCAATAAATATCATCCGTTTCGAACTCGATTTCCTTAATCAATGTGTTATTATAGAATTCCCTGTAGAACACACTATTGCTTTCAATTATCAATTGATAATCATAAATATTGTTTATATAATGTTGCTCTATTTGTTGGAAAGTGTCCCACAAATGATTATACTCCGGTTTTATAAAATCAAAAAAGAGGATGAATTTATCTTCTAATGACATATAATTTTCTGGGGTAAATTGTGCCAGGTGCGATTGTCCCCATTCTGTCAACCGGTTTGTTTTTAATAAAGTCCGGTAGTAAGGTGATGATTTTGCGACACTAAGGAAGGAATAGCTGTGGCATACCAGTCTCTTTTGGAAATAAAACCTCAAAAAATATAAGTTGTCAATACTTTCCTTTATATCATCTGTTGTTTCTTCCAATAAATTTCTTAGTACATTTGCCCCGTTAATACGAATACCTAATTCATTTGCCCATTTAATGAAGAACAGGTTACTGGCAAACGTATTTTTCTTATGGATCTTTTCCAAAAGGTTATTACTGGGTGATTCATATCCTATTTGGACGGATTCAAATCCTGCGAGGGCCATCTTTTTTATGACATTGAACGGAACCCCTTTTGTAACTATTTCCGCCAGTAATATAGAGAAGTCATTATTTTCTTTCCTATATTCGATCAACATGTCCAACAGCTCAATAAAGTTATCCATATCGGCTCCTATGATATCGTTGTCCAAGAATAAGACACGATTTACCTCATATCGCTCCACTTGCTCCTTTATTTCTCTTATTATCTGTTCATTGGTTTTAGTCCTATATTTATAGCCGGTATTCAAGAAACAAAATTTGCATTGTTTCCAGCTGCATCCTCTGCCGCCTTCTATAGGCAAGGACAGTTCCTGATCCAGAGAAAAGCCCTGTATGGATTTGAAATAATCGGAAAAATCCATCTTGGACTTGTTTAAGTCCACATAAATATTTCTTAACAAATTCACTTTTATTTCATCTCCTATACGATATACGGTATTAGGAATGGAAGACAATGCTGCTTTTTCACCGTCCAGATACAATGCCAGTTGTTGTATTGAATATTCACCTTCTCCCCAAGATGTATAATCGACATGTGGAAAGTTTTTCAAAAATGTAACCGCTTCTTCCTTTGTTCCAAAACCACCCACAAGTATATGGGTATTCGGATAAGCAGTCTTTATCTTGTCAATAAACAGGTTTGCAACAAGCCATTGATAGAACTGGGCTGAAAATCCTACAAACAGGTAGTCATCAAACTTTATTTGACTGATTTCATTTTCAAACCAGCAATTCAGTTTTTGATTGAATGAATGGAAGTATTCATAAATATACTCATTCCCTTTACTGTGCAGCTGTGGCTTTATGGAGTAGATATAATATTTAATCTTGTCCACAATTTTTGTATCGTTTAAACTGATGCCAAGATTTAGTAAAAAAGGCATCAGTTTATTAAGTTCGGTATCATATATCAAGTTCTCCATGTTGAAGAAACTTTTCAGCAGAGGGTTCAATGATACATTCCAATACTTCAAAGAAACATTGTACCCAACCTGATTTAATGCAGGTTTTAAGACTGACAGGCATGGAGATGGGACATTCTCCATTGCAGGCGGAAGCCATCCTAATAAGATTGTTTTTTTCATTGTCGTACATTTTAAGTAGTAGTAGCAAGGCTTGCTTGCTACTACATGCCCTCATTTTTTTTAGATTCTTATTACTATTTCCGGAATATCAATTTTAGGAACGTCCACGAAAATAGAATCTTGAGGTGAACTTTTACCGCCTTTTATAGCACCAGCATTTAGATTGGTAAGCCGGTCTATATTGGCAAGGCGGGAAGCTTTTGTTAGATTTCTCTTTTTCATTACTTGTAGTTTGAGATTTTGATGTTCAAATTACCTTCAATTTTCGCTTTTCCACCCTTAATTTTGTTGACTTCTGCATGAGTCAATCGGTCCATAAGAGTCATGTCATTCATTTTTTTAAGTTCTTTCTTTTTCATAATTGTAAAATTTTAAATTAAACATTAAAAGTAAACCCTGATGGTGCCTGTTATTTCACCACTGATTCTTTTCGCACCACCTGAGATAATTGATTGCTCTTTTTGAGTTAAGCGATCAAGCAGGACAAGATTCTTTTCTTGTCCGATCTTTTTCTTTTTCATTTGTGTATCACTTAAACCAACCTACTCTTTCAGTTTTTCGGTATCCACTCCTTTGTACAGTTAGGTCTGTTGCTGATTGTCTGGCCATCCAATTATTTATTTGCAAAGTTAAATAGTCATGAAAGTATATTTTGACACAAAAGTGTATTCGTTATAGACCTTCATGGAGAAATACACAAAAGTGTATATCATGAAGCTATATATAAATTTTCATAATGATTGTAGAATAGGAGAAGTCCATTCTTACTGGAGTACACCGGTATGGTTTCTGAGGCAAGATAATTAATGGAATGCCCCAATCGAACAGTCTCAATACCAAGTGTATTCATCACTTTGAGTAACTTGCTGTCTGTTTCTGCTATCATATAGCTTTTGCTATCGCATATAATAGGATGTACCGCATATACCATGAGTTGCTTAAACAGAGTGACTGTCGGGATTCCTGCCAGGGAGTCTATGGCAAATCGGCCTATATGCCAATAGTTATAATCTGTTTCAGAATGTATAGCTGTTAACGGATTGATACCGAAAATCTTTTGTAACGGGAGAGTTTTCTTCCTGTCCCACTTGAACACCCTGATTGAACCGATAATTTTGCCTGCATCATTGCGGACTACAAATATCGTGGAGTTATCAATATACTGGAGTTCTTCTTGATAAACAGAATATATCTCATTCTTGATAGATTCGGAGGAAAAATCACCCACATGATGTTTGTAATTCTCCCTTACCACAAATTCTGCCAATTCATTCAGGTTTTCCTTCCCCACCAATTGCCAGATATTGTATTGTCCGTTTGTATAAATCAGTTTTTCCATTTCTTTTTGTTTTTCTGATACAAAACTAAAAACGAACGGCTGCCTTTATTTAACACAAAAGTGTATTTTAGACAAATACACTATTATATTCACACAATTGTGTGTTAAAAAGTTACATATTCAAGAATAATCAGTAAATTTGCGGCGAATCTATAAAAAGAATTGTTATGGCAACAAATATAGGAGACTTCTTTATAATGTCTAATTCCGTATACAATATTACGGACGAGGACTATCAGAAAATCAATCTTCTTGTAAATACAGCCAAAGCATTTGCAAGAAGCACGCACCAGTGCGTGTATATCATAGATTATTTCAAACAGAACTTCCTGTACGTATCAGAAAATCTGGGATATTGGTGTGGTCAGACTTCTGACAAGATTAAGGATTTCGGGTACAGGTTTTATCTGGATTACGTGCCTGAAAAAGAACAACAGATGTTATTGGAAGTAAACAAGAAAGGATTCGATCTGTTCAACGAAATACCCTTAGCGGAACGTCTTGACTATACCATTTCATATGACTTCCATATTATACATGGAAGGAAACTAAGATTGGTGAATCACCACCTCACTCCAATGATATTGACTAAAGATGGACGTATATGGCTGGCGTTATGTACCATATCCATGTCGGCAAGAAGTACTCCCGGTTACATCATCATGAAGAAATCCGGTTCGAAATCTTATTATGAATATTCTTTGGACAAGCATAAATGGATAAAGAAAGAAGGCATAACCTTGAGCGAAATGGAACGTGATGTACTGATCCTTTCAGCCCAAGGCTATACCATGAATGACATAGCCGATAAACTATGCAAGTCCGTTGATACCATAAAGGCATGCAAAAGGGCACTGTTCTCCAAATTGGGAGTAAAAAACATTGCGGAAGCGCTGTCTTATGCAACCAATTATAGGTTACTATAGGGAATTGCTCTCACACATCAGTGATGAGAGGTAAAATTTAGGAAAGAACTTGACTTCACGTCCGGTCGCCAGATTGAACATGGCATTCACGCAGTGTCCCGCAACAATCCACGAGGCAACAGAAAGCTGGGGAGGGGGCAAGATGCCTCCTTCCGCACGATATTCTTCTATCACCTTCTCCAACCATGAAACTGGCATATTCCAAAACGTTCCATACCTCGATACATACTCCGCCACTTTCAGTTCAAAGCCGTTAGGTTCTTGGGAGATTTCAGACAACTGATAACCTTTCGGCTTTACAATAGTGAGGAATCCCGCCCATCCGAAATTGTACGGATGGAGAACGGGAATCATCTTTTCGGAACAGATGCGGTCAAATTCAAAAGGGGTTCCATCCTTGAAATCCAAAGCATTAATAGCTATATGATGCCCTGAGATAATACTCTCTATATTACCTTTGTCTATAAATGTATTATGGAATTTTATTTCTGCGTTGGAATTAATTTTCTGCAAGCGTTTGCAAAGTGTTTCTGCTTTATATTTTCCAATATCCGCTTTTACATAATTCTGCCTGTTGAGATTACTCTCTTCCACTTTATCACCGTCAACAATGGTCATATTTTCAAAACCAAACCGCAAGGCGCATTCTGCAATGATGCTGCCAATTCCGGCACCACCCAATAGAATACGGACTTGTTTGATTTTCTCCTGTTCTTCTTCGCTGATATAAATGCGATTCCTGCTGTATCTTTTCATATAAACATGTTTTAATGAAACAAAGATACAGAGGTTCTTTCGATTAAGCCTGACACAAAAGTGTATTTTTGCAATAGAGTATAAATTTGTTGCATTATCTTTGCCATTGCCCTCCAAAACGTCAAGCAAGTATAAACCAAAAGAATCATTATCTAATATTTACACATTCCTCTTTATTGTTCACGAACAGCTAAGCCATAAATATACGATTCAGACCGGATTTTGTTAGTTCATACACAACTAATCGTTCTTTGATTAATGCTTTTACCGCTCCACCGAATATATGCCGCAAGAGATCAAAATATAAAACCACATCACAAAACCAGCTACCAACTATTTGTCAAAAAGGCATTTCCAACAACAAGAACATCGGAAGAAAGAGTTATTGTGGTAAATAATGGACGTCTTTTATCTACATTAAAAACTTCCTTGTAAAAAACAATATAGGCACATCTAAACTCAATAATCCGAAATACAGAGTTATCTTCAATCTTGTAAAAAGTAAACCTTCCGCTAATGGGCTTAAATTGCCCGTTCACCATAATCTCAAGTATGTCCGTATCTTGAGTCGATTCAATGCTGAACGTAACCCGTCCGCCAATAACAGTTGTCACCGGACGCCCTTTGGCGTCTGTCTTACGACTAAACTCTATATGTGAGTAGAGTATATCTATTTCTTTGTTCCGAATTTGCACGGTCACTCTGAATGCTCCCATAGCAATACTGTTTTAATGGTTATGAATCAAGACAATAATTCTTGATTAAAGCAGAGGTCCCGCTTTCGAAAAAAGAAAAGAATATCAACTAAAGCAAATGTAACAGAAATCCTCAAAACATCCAAATAGTTTGGAATATTTTTTGTAATCAAGGGGATCTGATGATTACGGAAAAAGACCTATTTTATATGGTGTACATAAATTATAATGATATTGACACCTGCATATCCGCTTCCTGAATACAAACGGAAATGCAGGTGACTTGCCAATAAGCTTAGAACAATCGTTGTTGCTTGTACATTTGGATATCTTCCAATTTTATAAGTTCCCACAAATCCGGTGATATTTTGCGGGACTGCATATAGGCTTGTATTTTCTGTTGGTCTTCATCGCTGTAATAACTAATTGTCCAATGAACTTTCTCTTTGTCTATGTGGCTGATTATTTTGTCAATATAGGGTTCGTCAACCGGAGAAAAAGAAAAGCCGTAAATATAAATATGCTCGATTTCATTCATTGAAGAGAATATGCTCCGGTTATCTTGGATAATTTGCTCTACATTTTTGCGAATACTATATATTTCGTTGACTGCGGCATCACGAACTGTTTGAGTTATGTAGTCTTCCCCATCGTACCACTCGGCGAGCTCCTCTTCCGACAAATCTGCCGGAGGCTCCGGTTGGATGACTTCTGCAGCTTTGGTCAGCTCTTCATAAGTCTTATTGTGACCAAGTACCAGCACTTCATCGGAAGCCTTACCATGAATATGAAGAATTTCTGAATCAGGAATACCGTATAAATACTGTAAGGTGGAAGTGTAATTAAAATTAATGAAGTGGTCATCTCCTCTGGTCAACTTTATCTTTTTACTTCCATCCGCCTTTGACAGAGAGTTAATCCATGCTTTGAAAGTGTCTTTAATGTCATTGACCAAACCTCCAATTTCACTTTCTGCCTGGTACGAACCGACATAATAATCCCGATCCCTAAACTCGTCACTGGCAAAATCCGGCTGATTTTCCGAAGCAGTATACTGTACGTAGTCCGCAAGTTCTATTTCACCTAAATTCACCTCAAACTGCCACCACCATTCGTCATCATCCACATAATAGAATTCTCTCAGTCTTTCGTAGAGTTCCGGTTCGTTTTCTTCGAGCCATTGACGGTACGCACTATAACTACTATTTATTCCATGATGGCAATCGAATCCATTTCCTATAATATACAAGTTTTTCATTTAAGTATTTTTTATGAGTTAATTCTTTCATTTACGCGAAGTTATAAAATATTTGTGGCCTAAAAAAATATCTTCTCCTTTTTTTGATAGTCTTGCTTTTTTCCCTATTTTTGTAGAAAACCAACATCATAAATTATGAACATCAAAGATTATATAGAAGAAAAACAAAAAGTTTTTAAGCAGTTGGATTCTGCTATAGATAAGACATTTTCAAATGATGCTGAAGAACGTAAGGAAGGAAGAGAAGAATTAGAAAAGTTGCGCGGTAAAGATGAAGCCGTTCCTTTTGCCATAGGTTATGCACATCAAATAGAATATGACTGCACGGGAAATCCGGAGAATGCACAAAAAGCTATTGAAGAATACAAGCGCATAGTTAATGAAGGGTATGCTTTTTTAAAAGAAAGCATTCAGGAATTGGAAGCCCGATTAGGGAACTAATTGTATATGAAGCGGAAGTATTTCATTACAAACAGTAGATTGTAGCGTGTTTGATTTTGTATCCACATTAAGAAGACGTCTGACCTTATGCTGTATGACAGCGAGGACAAACGTCTTTTTTGTGGCAGTTCAGTTGTCGTGGTCAAGCATAATATACCAGCCGTCTTTGATAGGTTTATATAGAGTCGTATCACTATCTGTTTGGCGATAGATATCATTCAAATCCAATTGTTGTTCTGTTGCCGATATTTGCTCTTTATCCAGTTCCGGTTCATAGAGAAATTCTTTGGAAGTTCCGCCGATTGACAAGCCGTGAACAAAATAAGGGATATAGACTTTTGTTCTTGATGTATCCTTGCCCATTTCCTTTAGCGATTCTTTTCCCCAGTAAAAGACACGCTCACAACTTATTTCGTTTAGAAGGGAATCCAGCCGCAACTTATGTTCTTCGGGCAGTTCCTTGATACTCAATAAATCGTCGCCATATAATGTATCCGTTCTGTAAGGAGGGTAATATGTACCATAAGCACGTTGTACGACAATGTCGCGTATTTCATTGAAAGCCGCTTCATGTTGCGTGAAATGACGCACCATTTCGTCGTCGGTCGGCAGGGATAGTTCGCAACCTGTAACGAATAAACTTGAAATCAGAAATGTTATTGGTGATATTCGCATTTTTCTATATGTAAAGGCTTATTATTCCGGTAAAACAGATAAAGTTCATCCATGATATGCCGAGATGTCAAAACAGAAGGTACCGCTCCGAACTTATTGAACAGGCTGAAACCAACCTTTATGGCCTGAGTGTCTTCTGCGTCATCGAATCCTCCCAATATATCCGCATCTCCCAAATTAACAAATCGATTCGAAATGTATTGTTTGGCCCAGGTACCATAAGACCTGTTATTGTCTCCCAGTTGGGCAAAACCGGCGCCATTAACAAGTTCAAATTCGGTAAATCCCACATACCTGCCGATAAATCCATAGTGTATGTTAGACCATATATCATACATAAATTTCAATTGTGTTGCACTATCACAAGCCCAATCGCAACCTTGTATTTCTTTGATCTTTCTCTTATGATCCCATATTTTCTCATTTGCAACAAGTCCTTTCCACTTTTTGTATGCCTGTATTCTTCCCTCTACTTTGTCTGATGCGACACTTGCAAGTAGAGAAGAAGGATTTAGTGCGGATACTGCTGCCTGCCCGAATGGGGTCAGTTTCTTGAATGCTTGCTTTTGAGAATTCTGTGATTTATTGTAATGGTTCAAAAGAGAGATAAGTTCTTTTACATCCTGAGACCTGACGTTTCTTTTGATCTCTTCACAGATATAGTTTGCCGTATCCCATACTGATGGGTATGGATGCACGGAAATACTACTCCCTGTCGCTTGCCTTTTTGCAGACTTCGGTGTGCCATCAGCTTTCATCATATTGTTTATGAATTTAAAAAAGATTCTATATCATTGCTACATGCTGCGGCATGTTTAAATCCATTAAAAAGTACCATCAAACAACCGTTGTCGCTATACAAAGCACCGGTCTTGGGGTCCTCATTTTTATAAAGTTGTTCCACCACTTCATCAAAAGTACCGCATTCTGCCGCACGGCAAAGGAAACTACCCATATTTTGGCTTAACCAATATCCGCCATGCATCCGGTCCTTTTTCGGAATATCTAAAAAATCAATAACTACAATACGACGCCGATTTCCATGCAGGAAGTGCATTCGCTCTAATAAATTGTTACAATATAAATCCCCGAAACTATATCCTGCAATTACTAATCTGGGGTTCCGGATTATGCAATTAGTTAAATTGGCATGATAAAAATCAAAGGGGACACAGTTTAGTTTATCCGGTTTACGCAATCCTGTAACTATAGGGGACGCATAGTAAGTTTCTCCGGACTGGCAGGTTGGTTGCCCCTGTCCTCGGCCTATCATCATATCTTTTACTATATCATAATTAGGATATTTGTATAGGTCATGGGAGAGATTGGTATATATATCCTGATTTGCGTTTTTATAGGACGAGAAATAGTAATTGATACATCCGTGCAGATGGTTAATGGTTGCCACTTTTTCCGGATTCTCAAACAACCGCTTGGGATTAAACCTTTTGAATACATCTTGAATGCCATCAGGTTCAAAACCATCTTCATAGTTTCCAATAGAATCTTCTATCGTTGTGTCATAGTTAAACACAAAGAAATCACTGCCCTTTCCGAACTGTTGGTAAAAATCCCGATACCATTCATTTTCTTTATACTTCCGATTTCGAAAAACAGTATCGTATCCATTTATAATATCCATTATCCGTAAAACGAACTGCTTCATCACGGAGCTGAGATTGTTACGATCAAACTCCATATTAGGCAGTGTAAAGGGAGCAAAAGCAGGGAACAGATTCGCATTATGACATTTGCCATCCCATACCCATCCATAGGAATATAGCATTTCCAACACATGGAACAGATGTTCAAAATGGACATTAGGTTCCGGTGCCTTCCTAAGAAACGGATTGGAGTGATCAGGCGGATAAGCCATCTTAAGTTTGTCATAAATATCTTTCACTGTTGTAATGGAATTACTTGGATCAAGATAATCCGTATAGGGACTACAAACCTCGTCTGTAATATTCCTTGTTGATGGTTTTATAGTTCCTTGCGGTAAATCAAGGTCAAGTGGCGTACCTGCTCCAATAAGAAATGTTGTGCGATTATCAATCATATTCATTAATACTTAAAAATGTAATTTAATTGTTATATGTGAGGTGTTCCCTCAACTGTTGGTATCCGCCGCCTGCTCCACTGTCAGTAACGGAGAGAGCCGTAACGATGAAGTGCTGCAGTCTCAGGAGCACGCTGACATAAGGGTGAGGCATGAGAGAGACAGGGAAGGGCGATATCGCCACAAGGTGAATGTCACCTTCGAACACCGGAGCGAGCTGCTTGGAGAAGGGCAGGCAGAGCATGTTCTTCATGCCCCCGAGAACCGAGAGCATCGAGGCATTGGAGTTGTTTTTTATGCTACCCAAGATATCTTTTCCTACACCAGTCTTGAGGTTTGCACTTATGCTGTCGAAATAACCTGTGTCCGTCATTACAATTATTAGATATTATATCAGATTAGTTATCCAGTCTGAATACCATTCACTAAAAGTAATATGCTTATTCTCTTTATTGAGAACAGGTGAAATACCACTATAATCAGCTCTATTATCAAGCCAAATATTACCAAATTCTGTTCCATTAACAACAAGTAAAAAGGTACAACCATGCCCCCAATGACCTATTTGTAAACATCCAAATATATGTTTGGTATTCATATATTTATCCACAATCTCGGATTCAGGATAATCATCATCCCAATCAAATGATGCAATCCAAGACTCATTCCACTTCTCTTGGTATGGAAATTCTTTATTTAAACAAATGCAAGGTCGATTTCTCAATTTAAAATCTATTATAGAATCAAATAATGATTTTAATCCAAATCCAGGACCAACTCCACCATTTCCTATCTCAGAGATAAAGCGTTTATAATCTAGTGGAAGTTCTATATGATTTTCAAATTCAAATTGTCTTATCTTTTCAAGAGAAAGAGTTGGATTAAATATCAAATCACTCTGTGCTATTTTATCTAACAAATTTCTTTTCTCAATAATTTTATTTTTAATGTATTTGATTGAATCCATAATCATTTTGGTTTATAAGTTGATATTTTTTTATGCCCTTCATCATTAATATAATGATATCGAATAATCATATTATGCTTTATCGCAAAGGTTTGCATGCCTTTCTCACATCTATTACATGGAGCCAATGGAGATAATTGTGATACACCACCTTTAGTCATTTGCCCCATTGAATGTATATCTAATACTTTTCCCGATAAATCACCAACTTTGTTTCTCTTATCAAGAGCTTCTAATAGTTTGGCCTCTGAATGTCCAGTGGCACCATATCCATTGTATTGTGCGTCTGACGATCCAGGATTACTATACCATGAATATTTTCCTTTATCTGTTAATACTGGTTTCCCATCCAAAATAGCAATAACCTCATGCCAGCCAAACCAATCAATTAGAACATTAGTATCAACAACATAATTATATAAACAAATTCCACCAGCCAGTCCAATCGGGTCCTGCGAAACATACATTCCTATTTGCGGTGAGTAGTACCTGAACCTGTTGTAGGCCAGTTCTGTCTCTCTGTCATAATACTGGCCTTGAAAAAGGAACGGAATCATCCCTTTGTTTCCTGTTTCCTCAATGACATTCCCATTGAAGTCAAGCACACGACTCCACACTTCATTACCTTCAGTATCATACGTTTCTGTGGGTGTCCCCAAATGATCCGTCAATATGGAATATGTTTTCCCCTCCTTAATCATGGCTGCCGGAACGAAAGATTCTTCATCGAACAACCACAGTGTACGGGCATGACGCTTTTCATCCGTTTCCCAGCGTTCATATCGATGCAAATAGGTACGCTGCTGCTTCCACTGGTGCAGCGGTACATTCCCATTCCATAACCAGCGAGTGACAACCGTACCAAATGTCTTTGAAAGTCGTCTGCCCAGAGCGTCGTAGGTAAATCCAACCTCTTCTCCATCAGGACGTATGACCTTAGCCAGCGAACCGTCGGCGTTCCATCGATACCTCCAATGCTCTTTTTTCCCATCAAGCCATTTCCCTGAACCAATATAACGTTCCGTCAGGTTGCCGTCCTTGTCATATTCATAGTGCCACTTACCGTCCTGCTCCATTACGCCTCCCTTGAGGAAACGCCGTATCGTACAGTCAGGATCAGGATAAAGATTGCCGAGAATATCGCTCTTTCTCCATTGCTGTGTACCATCAGGGTATTCCGCAAATTCAAGCTGACCATTCGGCGTATAGCCATAACGTGTCGTACCTCTTTTGCTATCCTCGGTGGAGAGCAGACGGTCGGCCACACCCCAGCAATAGCGACGCATGTGCCGTGTCCGGGCATCTTTGCGTGTCCGGGCATCTACCAACCGTCCTATATTGTCGTACGCGAAACTGCGCACCACACCGCCCGGAAGCATCCGTTCCACTTCGAAGCCCAACGTATCGTAACGGTGTTCGGAATGCCAAGCACCTCCGTCTTCACCGCATCCGTCACTCGCCTTGAATCCAACCAGCTCTCCATATTCGTTTCGCTCATATTTCAAGTCTGCTCCAAGTGTACTCTGTAAAGAAAGAATCTGCCCGACCTTATCATAAGTACGTGTGATGGTCTCTCCATCCGTCGTTTCCGTAACCGGGAGCCCCAGTGTATTGTATGTAAACTCCACACGGCTTTCACCTCTTACGGCTTCCACAAGCCTGCCCGATATGCCGTACTGATAAGTCTGGTCCGGTTCGTCAGTTGTGACATAAGAAACACGCGTAACGCGTGATGCCGCATCGTATTCATACTCCCTTTCCGTTCCGCTCGGCAATTTCTCGCTCACGACCCGTCCGGCTATGTCACGTTTGTATATCCTTCTCTTTCCATCGAAGCCCACCTCGCTAATTACGTTACCCGTATTATCAAGGTCGAAGTCATAGCATTGCCTCCGTTCGTTGATTACCTTGCGCAAGCGTTCCTCTCCATCGTAGCGGAACGCTACTACGCCACGGCTATCCCGACGGGAAGTCAGTTTCCACATTCCCGCATAGCGGTATTCCACCTGTTGCAGGTTATCACGATATTCCACCAGGTTATCAATTCCGTCATAAGTCAGGAATATATGGTTTCCATCGAAATCTTCCACCTCCACCACACGACCAACCAAGTCGTACTTGCGTACCTGTTCTGCGCCTTTCGGATTCGTAACGCGAAGGCAGCGTCCAATCCGGTCGTATCGGTAACGTAACACATTGCCACGGCTGTCTGCCACTTCCGTAAGATTTCCGTCCTTGTCGTAAGAAAGGGTTGTCATCACACCGTAAGGATCCGTCACACGACTAACCAATCCTTCACGGTATTCTATTTTTGTCTCAGCTCCCTCCGGATTTGTGCGCTTCATCACATTGCCCTTGTCGTCATAGCCGAACATCCATGTTCCCCCGTCTGCCGTAGTCACACTTATCGGCCTGTTGCGTAACGCACCTTTCCGGAAGAATACCGCAGAAACACTGCCACCGCCCGGATCCGAATTGTCCGTGCAGTTACCCCAGCGGTCATACTTGTACAGGTAGCTGTTGCCTGCCGGATCCGTTTCCTGCAAAAGTTTCCTGTCCGTGTCGTATTTCCAGCGGTGTTCACCTCCATTGGCGTCTATTTTCAGATATACAAGCCCGTCACGGTGGTGATAAACTGTCAGTTTATCATGGCTGTCAAGTACTTCTGTCAGCCCGTTCATAAACTTCAGCTTGTGATTGTATATGCCGTCGCCCCCCCATGTGTGGATGCAGCGGGCACCGATACCCGTATCGTCATATTCAAAATACCACGAGAGTCCGTTACGCCACGTTTCCTTCACGATCAGGCGTCCGGCATATTCATAGAGCATCGCATCACCCACCGCATTACGTTGCCGTATCATATTTCCTTCGGCATCGTAATCGTAAGAGGCAAGTATGATTTCCTCATCCGCATTTTCGGGATGCGGAGCCCATATTTCCATGATGCGTCCGTTGCGGACATCGTATTCCACCCTCAGATGGCGCCCTGCACTGTCCGTTATATTGCGCAGGTAGCCCTCGGCACTGTAACTGAACCGTATGGCAAAGCCGTTAGCATCGGACACGCTTTCAAGCAGATGTATGGAGTCATACTCTTTCCGTGTAAAACGATAGTACAGATCCTCGTCCATATCCCAGATACAATAACCGTCCTTCTCTTTCCGTGCTTCTTTCCGTTCGGAACGTATAAATGACGGATTTTTCTCTGTGGGCAGGGAAAATGCGACCGGTATTCCGTCCGACATACGGAAAGTTAGTATTCCGTTTTCCACGACAATCCCCATGTCATAGGCGTGATGCCAGCCGTTGCCCAAGGGGCCACGGTAATCGCTGCGACTGTACCATGTACGTTCCCACGAAAGCGGAATCGGGCCGTCCAGCCAGAAATCCTCTTCATCAGTAAAGAACGTGCCGCTTGCCACATCAACGGGATGTCCGGTGACGGTACAGATCGTTTTGTGCAGCATATTCTGCAAGGACTTGCTCTTTATTTTGTCATTTACCGCGTCGTGCAGTTTTTTTGCCACCTTTGCGGTCTTTCTCTTGTAGGCTCTGCCGAAAGCCCCCATGCATTTACGGGAAAGTGCGGCCATAGGGTTGAGCGGTACGGGAATGGGGCTGGTCAATATCTGTTTTGCAGGGGGAATCGGATTAATGACTCCCGTAGGCAGAAATAGTCCCGGCACCTTATGTACACTGGCCATACCGAGGTCGTTACAATCCAGATGCAGGTGCGTACCTCCTCCTGAAAGAGGCAATCCGTCAGCCAGTACCGTAAGGCTTCCCATGAATGCGTGTCCGTTATTCTTCGGGATCGGGAGAGAGTTGGCAGCAAATCCGGCTCCCATAGGAATATGCGGTATGCTACGTGTGGGTGTGGAAGCTACAGCACGAGGAATAAATCCGCCTATTTTGACGGTTGCACCCAACATGCCCACGGCCATTGTCAATGCGGTATGTCCGATTTCCGCAAGTTTGGCAGAGTCCGCACTTCCAGTATCCTCTGCTGTTGGCGGAGGCGGTATAAACGAGGCCACTGCTGCGGTCATAAAATCTTGAGGGCATAATAGTGTGCCCACATACGGATGCGGCATGGGTACGCTTGTTGCCGGAGGTATGTTCACCAAGTGTATATCCACTCCGATTACAGGATCAAGTTGCTTGGATATGGGAAGGCAGGCCTGTCCTTTCATACCCAATGCGCCGAGTACGGGCAGTATGGCTGCCTCACTCACGTTGTCAGCCAAGCTGCCAAGGGCGGTTGCCGCCTTTAATCCCGTGTCGAGAGCATTTATCGATGGTGACACACCAGCTTCTGCATTAGCAGAAACTCCGGAAACCACACCAGACATTTGTTTGCCGACAGTGACTTCAAGCTGCGAGCTTACCTGGTCGAAATAACTTGTTCCTGATGACATAACAATATCCTTTAATAGTTTTAAGTCTTAAAAAATAAATAGCCTGACAAGAAAATGGCAAGTACGACAATGACCCCCAGCCAAAAGCGTAAGCCATTAGGTCCCAATATGTCCAACCAGAAATTTCCACCCCAACTGCCGGGACGGGCATAAGTCCATTTCCAGTCCAGTAATAATCCAAGAAGCCACACCAATAAAATCAGTATAACAATAAGATAACCTGATTTCGGATTAGACTTGATATAATCCGGTCCATCAGTGAATATCTGTTGCAGCGTTGTCCATATTTTGTTCAGCCAGTTCATAATATTTCCCTAAATTCCGTTTGTACTCATATAAGAAATTTTCCCAGTCTTTCCCGATTATGCGTGTTAATACCGAATCGATTTCGTCTTTGCCGACAGAAGACTGGTAGTTCGAACTCTCAAGCAGCTTGAGAAGCAACAATGGATAAGAGGAGTGCCTTACCAGCTCAACAGATAATTTATCTGCCAAACGGAATCCTTCAATGTAACATTCTGCCGCCAAAGCGTTCTCGTGATTTTTTTCTCGACACCATCCGCACATTCGCAAAGCCTCTGCTTGCATAAGATAGTCTTTACATCGGGAGTAAGCATCCGCTCCCACCTTATATATTTCAGCAGCTTCCTGCCACCCGGAACGATGCACCAATATGGAGGCTTTTCCCAAAAGTGCACCACCAAGCAAACGGCCGGACAGTGAAGGCTCGAGCCTGCCTTCACCCATTTGTGCCGATTCTACCGCCTTGTTGGCAAAATAGAGAGCCATGTCCCAATCTTTACGTGTAATACGGTCAGTGTATAAAATGGTATAGACAGTAACGAATTGACTCAGCCAGTTTAAGTCCTTTTTTACATTGACGAGAGCCATATCCAAGCACTTGCGTGCATAAAATTCAGTCTGCGCGGCATCCCCTTTCTTCACGCTATTCATTAGTTTCACCAACATTATTCGAAAAGCATTGGCGCCCGGATCACCAGTATCCTCATTGGCGGCCTGTTCAGCCAATTTTTCAACGGCCTCATCCATGTTGATCGGTGGATAAATACTGGTCGTTTCTTTCGGATACTTAGACATGATGTCACCGAACTGTTCCTGCCCGATAATGTCACTGATCCCCCAAACCATCTGCGCATTGAACGGCAATGACAGAGCCTGTTCGAACCAAAATCGACATTCTTCATACTCCTGCGTACCCTCGATATCAAAGACAAAACTGCATTTCATATCAGTCCCGCCAACGATAACCTTTGCCAATCTATTGAAATTCTCAACAACCAACTGCGCAGGATTATCCTTGCTTCCAAGTGTAAAATCCGGAGTCCAGTCTATTCTCTCAAAAATAATGTCTTCCGGCTTATCGGAATCATTCCAATATTCAATCTGCCGCTCTATATACCGAAGAACTTTATCGCTATATTCTACAACAGACATAAACGGCAAGGCTATGACGAAAACCATATCCTCCTCGTCGCTGTCAATGGCCAACATATAGTCATAAAATGCCTTGAGCATGGATTCATCTCCAGGATTAATAACTATACGAACCATTTTTACGGGATGACTTATGGCTTCCTCCCAAAGGTAAAGCATATTGTCTGCTATCTGTTGTATGGCGTTGCTCATAAATTAATTCAGTTTAATGATTGTACCTGCTATAGCCGTTGTGCCACTGGAATCCACAGTAGCCTGTGTGCCTCCGGAAAGTGTTGCCGTACTTTTCCCCGTAGCAGTAACCTCATTACCGTTTATGTTATATGAAGTTTCGGCAGAAGTGCTCACTTTTTGGGCGGCTTGGATGATGTCCGCTCCGGCCGTTTCCGAGATATTGGCAGCAGCATTGGATGTAATATTGCCTTCACTATCCAATTCAATGGAAGTTTCCCCCACGCACAACTTGATGGATTTTGAGGCGGAAATAGTTATGTTTCCCTGTCCATCAGCCGCATAGCTATTGCCATCCTTATCTTTCATGGTGATACTGCCTTCGTCATCGTCTATGGTAATGGTACAACCGCTTCTCGTTGTCAGGCTCTTTTTCTTGTTCCCGCTGTCTCCTCCGGTTCCGGTTTTTCCATTAAACAAACTTCCAAGCACGAATGGGCGGTTGGGGTCGTCATAGCGAAAACCGACAAGGACGATATCATCTTTCTCCGGGATAAATACAAACCCGCGATTTGTAGAAACTTTATCGCTTACACCGGCATCCGGTGTCAAGACACGAATCCATGATGTCTGCATTCCATCGCCTTGCCAACTCATCTTAACCTGCACACGTCCTTGCTTTTCCGGATCATCATTGCTTATTACCACAGCCTGCTGGGTTTGTGCAACCGGCAGTGGCACATCGGGAGGGGGAAGAGTCGGAACAGAAGAACTGATAGCCGTGAAACTGTTATAATAACTTTCTCCCGCACCTGAGAAGTGTGTAATCTCCGTTACGATATATTCTCCCAAACTCTTTTCTTCAAAAACAGATTGAAAAATCTGGATTGCAGTCTGAATTTCAACTACGCTACCCAAATTTACAAGATTGCTGTCGGTATCACAAGCTATGTAATGTGATGAGGCTGTGTCACCCTGTTGCTTTTTCTGGAAATAATTATCAAGCTGACTCTTGTTGGCAACCCTAATCTCAGAGTTTTGGACAGCCGGAGACTTGAATAGTTTTATAGAAGCGTCGAATGCAGATTGTCCCAGCATATTCAGCCCCTTTGGAGCATCCGGAGTAGAAGCCTTATATGTCTGTGCATTTCCTGAATGGTATGAACTTCCTTGTAAAGGTCGTGCAAGTGTCTGAATACCGATATTCAAATCCGAAATTTCGCGGCCATAAGCCAAAGAGACAGGAGGTGGAAGTGACGATGGTTTGCCAAATACCAGCTGATGTCCGTCATAATACAGCCATTCATGATATTGCCGTGCCAAACGCCGGATAAAATCAAAATCGCTTTCGCGATACTGGCATTCATATTCGATCTCTGTTTTGTATTCCGGATTAACCAGACAAGGGACACCATCCCTGTCACATATTTCCTTAACTATGCCGGATAATGTTTTTTTTGTCCATGAAGCACAGTTCAATTCTGATTCAAGCAGGAATGTTAAAGAATATCCCTGTATAAGCAGATAGCCGTGATTGCCTTGGGTACGATGAAGCTCGACGTGAGTTATGATACCCTTGAAAACATTATCTCCCAGTTGAATATCCAGTTTCTTGCCTACCCAGTTCTTGCTTTTGTCAAGCGTATGTGCCGCATAAAGTTCTCCGGATTCTATGTCCATGTGAACATCAAAATAGTGATGGTCATTAATGAATTGTTTCAATATGACCTGAGAAAAGGAGGGCAGAGGACTCCCTTCAATGCTGACTGTTGTTTTCTTCTGCTCGAGCATAACGGCTATATTTTAGTTAAAAATCACAATTGCCGCCCAACGGAAAATCCGTCAGGCGGCAATTCTTATTACATCCCGGACGGGTGTTCAAGCTGAAAATATCAGTTCTTCGGCCAGCGATTGTCCAAAGCGGCGTTCCCCACGTTG